>Ga0208032_1000188_pt1 | contig 44333 bp, 40 predicted proteins | sample MalvirAntarct_66_FD_184254 | JGI IMG/M metagenome (GOLD analysis project Ga0208032, IMG submission 184254) | Marine viral communities from the Global Malaspina Expedition - Malaspina viral metaG Antarct_66 (SPAdes) (version 2) | ecosystem: Environmental > Aquatic > Marine > Oceanic | place: West... | reverse complement strand
GTATTCCTTGCAATCATCATCGGTTTTGAACCGATCAGAGAACTCTAGAAGATTTTGACCCTTGAAAACATCCATAATATTATATCTTTACTATAAATAAAGATACGTATTTAAATACTGACCTCTATAAACTTATTTATACGCAATTAATAACCCTCCTCTTTTTGGTAAACCTTAACGTAATCGACCATAAATACATCGGGGAAAATCGTTTTTAATATCTCTTCCTTTTTTCCCGGGTATTCCATGCTTAAGATCATATATTCCTCAATATTGGAGATTCCTACCGTAACCTCATAATATTTATACCCATCAACATAAAAAATATATCTGTCGGGAAACCATTCCAATCCAAAAGTATGAAACCCCAAACTTACCCCTCTGCGGTAACTCTGCATTCCCTTGGTAGATTGCTGATTGGGCCCGTAGGCCCAATGCACATTGTGCGATACTATATCGGTCCCCAATTTTTTAAAAAACTCCATTACATCTATTTCAGCCCCATATTTGGACGAGTCCTCCCCTTGGCTTATCTGGGGGGATTGTAACCAAAATGCAGCCCAAACCCCCTGTGATTTTTGTAATTTGGCCCTACATTCGTAATAGCCATATTTAGACATAAACTTACCTTGGGTACCTACGGCACTGCCCAAGAGAGAGTCTCCTTTTTTAAGGGCATATAATTTTAGATATCCTTTTTCCACTTTTACTGCTTCCTCGGAGACATAAGCTATGGCCCTTGGCCCCACTCCTCTTACGGTCCATTTTGTAGTATCCAAAGTTTTGCCCCTAAAGTTATCTTCCCATACCAATTTATAGCCCATTTTTTCGGGATTAAACCGCTTTTTGGACATAGGTCCCTGTGCTGGGCGTTGCGCAAAAGCAAATCCCAAAACAAACAGGAATAAAAATACAGGGGTTAACTTCATTTTAATGGATTTGTAACCGTCAAAGGTTATGCACAAAAGGTTTTCGGGTCTTATGTCTTTTCAACACTTTGTATATTGAAAAGAATATCCCCAACGTCAAAATTCAGCTGATTCAACATATAATTGTTGATTTGGACCAACAGCAAGATAATACAGCTGAATCGACATTATCTGGCAGATTCTATCAAAAACTGTTATAATATTAACCATAAAGAGATTTGTTTGGGTATGTCCCTAAAGGCCGGGCTATCCGCTTCAAGTCCTCGGCCTGCAGCCTGTGGGCTTTTCACTGCTATCCCTCACACACCATAGCACTTGAATAGGCTTTTTTTACCATGAATCAGCGGCTTATAAAAAGGAATTACTATCTTACTTGTTCCAATAAAACCCAGTAAACCCACACCACCAAAATAACCGGATTATGACAGCACGTTTTCTAGTACTTACATCCCTTATGGTCTTTCTTTTGTCTTGCAAAGACCACCAAAAAACCAAGAAAAATGCGAACATAGAACAACTGACCGTTGTTTCACCCAAAGACTCGGTACCTTTTCCCTTCGAACTGACACATTTTCAAACCCCTGCAGAAAATCCTGTTTTTACCGGTACAGGTATGGATACCTGGGATCACAAAATTAGGGAAAGGGGGTATATCCTTAAAGAGGAGGGCACCTACCATATGTGGTATACTGGCCTTAATAACGAAAAGGAGCCCCTTGCCCTTGGTTATGCCACCTCTTTAGATGGTATTGCTTGGAAACGCTATAACAACAACCCTGTTTTTAATGAGAGTTGGACCGAGGACATGATGGTCATAAAGGTAGATGGCACCTATCATATGTTTGCCGAAGGCAAAAACGATATAGCCCATAGACTTACCTCCACAGATCGTATTCATTGGACAGACCATGGTTCCCTGGACATACGCAATGCCGATGGCTCTCCTTTGAGTGAAGGTCCTTACGGCACCCCTACAGTTTGGAGGGAAAACAACATATGGTATTTGTTCTATGAGCGCAACGATTTGGGCATATGGCTCGCAACCTCCAAAGATCTAAAAGTATGGACCAATGCCCAGGATGAACCCGTCATAACCATGGGGCCCGAAGCGTACGATAAATACGGGGTGGCCGTAAACCAGATTATTAAATACAAGGGATGGTATTACGCCTATTACCATGGCACCCCATTTGAAGATTGGAGCCTATGGTCCACCAATGTTGCTGCCTCTAAGGACTTGTTACATTGGAAAAAATACCCACAAAATCCAATAATGGAGGAAAATAGATCCAGCGGAATCCTAGTGCCGGATGGGGACCTGTTTAGACTGTATACCATGCACGACAAGGTAGAGGTACATTTCCCCAAAAGCCCCGAAAAGAACTGAGTAAAGCTTCTTTCTCCTAGCGATTAACTGCCATATTTAGATGCTTGATGCTGTTTTGTCCAAAACTGTAAATCCGACTGCTTGGTCGGTTCTTGTTGTACCTGGACATCCAGATGAGCCATATTAGTTCGATATAAAACGTAACTAAATCTATGAAATACCAAAATTTTAACGCCTAGTCGACCAAAAACAGAACAAACCGACTACCTGGTCTATTTTGGGATGCAATCAACGCCTGTATAATTGTGATTTATGTACTTTTATTTATTAATCCAAGCATAATATAGGGGCAGTTCCTATTCTTAAGTGATATATTGGGCAAATACCCTACAACCATACTCCTAAACTAAGCAACCCTCTAGATGATAGGCCTCAGTAAACTACCCCGTGCCAAACCATGCAGCATTGAAAGAACCCTTAGATTTCGACTCCTGTCTGAACTTACAGCGTCGGAGCACCTGCCTAAAGGCGGCAGGCAGGTTTTAATCTCGATTATCGAGTAAAATTTAAACAAAAAAAGTCCTGCGAGATCGTTACCGACACACTAAATAAATTTAGCGTTGGTTGATTGGGTGTCGATAAAACCTTGCAGGACTACAGTAAAGGTTGGTGGTTATTAAAAATACAAAGTATTGGTGGTTTACTTTGTTGTATATACCCAAGAGTTAATCCCTCTTCAGGCAATATTCGATTCCGCCCACCAAATGCTGACGGAAATTAAGATCGTCAAAAGCTTCCTCCGTATGTCCCAAGCCCGTATAAAAAGCTCGTCCGCCATCATACTCATGGTACCAAGCAATAGGGTGGTTATCACCATTCTTACCTCCCTCATAAGAGCTTTCATCCAATTTCATGAGTACATTAACTTCAGGATTAATATTTTTATAATTGTACCATTCATCAAAATGGGTCCAGATATCTGCCAAATGTTTGGTTGCCGGGTGGTTCCGGTCTACTACGTCTATCCTGGCCGTTTGCTGTTTGGGGTGACTCAAAAAATAAGCCCCCACTAATTTGTTGTACCATGGCCATTCATATTCCGTATCTGCCGCAGCATGAACGCCCATAAAACTTCCACCATTTTGTATATATTTCTCAAAGGCCGATTGTTGTTCGTCGCCCAATACATCCATAGTAGTGCTTAAAAACACCACCAATTTAAACTTTTTTAGATTTTCAAGGTTAAATTGAAGAGAATCCTCGGTATGGGACACTGCAAAATTATTGGCTACCCCTAATTTTACGAAAGTGGCCACCCCCTTTTCTATGGACTTATGGCGAAACCCATTGGTCTTACTAAAAACCAATACCCGGTCCTTTGCCAAAATATTGGAGGAGATAATTTTTTCGGGTACTTTTACCGGTGCATTGTGTAAATTGGGATTTATGGTAACTTCTTCTTGAATTTTGCTGCTACCGCATCCAATCATAACTACTAGTGCAAATAAGGCAATAGTACATTTATATAAGTGCATAAAAATTGTAGATTATCAATTTGAAGTTCTAAATATCTAAAATTTACGGTAACAAAACGCAAAATTTATCATTATTTCCAAAATATGCCAGAGTTCTCACAATAATACCCCGTCTTGTTAGAAATAAAAATTTATAATTTTTTACTGCATGGAATAGGCTAGAATGGCAAACCTGAAAATATTGGTTAAAAAACAACACAACTAACCATTGGCCAAGGACATCAGGTATTTTTTGGGAGTGGTACTATACTTTTTCTTGAAGGCAGCTATAAAGTGGCTGGAAGTACTATAGCCCACCTTTAGTCCAACTTCATTAACATTGTGCTTGCCCGATTCCAGCATTTTACGGGCATATTCCATTTTGTAATCAAATAAAAAACTATACACAGAATCGCCATATATTTGCTTAAAGCCTTCCTTCAACTTCTTGAGACTTAATCCTATTTCTTCCGACAGATCCTGTAGACTAGGCGGTTCGGCCATTCTAGAAATTATTATTTCCTTGGCCTTCCGTATTCGCTTAACATTGTCCTCATCCACCAAAAAAGGACACTGTTCCACATCGGCATCCTGACTTTTATTAAAATAGAGCGATATCAGTTCGTAAACCTTTCCTTTTATATACAGTTCTTTAATGGAAGGGTGCAGGTTATAATTCATAACCTGGCTCAGCACTACGGCGATTGCAGGGGATACGGCCTCTTGGGAGTAATATTTCTTATCCTTATTGTCCGCACTTAAAAAAGGAATATAATCGGCCTCCTTGGAAAACAAGGAGTGGAATTTACGGATGGTCATTATTATGGAGACCATCCAGGAATTGGAATTTAAAACAAGGTTAAGCGGTAAATCTACTTGGGTATTGTACAATAATAGTGAGTTATCTTCATTGACCTCCAAGGCATACCTTCCTTCATTGAATACAAACTTGGCACTACCCTTTAAACAGAAATGAAACTGAATAAAAGTACTGTCTATTTCGCGGGTAACCGTCTGGTTATGAATACCATCGTTCTGAATTTTTAACACATAGAACCCGTCTTCAATTAACACTTCCTCAAAAGACCCTTGAGCGATATTTTCTTCCTCCATATCGACATTATATTAAATTTATCTATTTAGAAACATTCTAAATTACCATTGGCGAGAATTTCCTTAACACCGCTAAAATATACTATTTCAAGGGTTTTAACACCCAAAACAGCGTTAAAAAACCACAAACGATATTAATTGTTCCTCTAGCGTTATTTTTATAAGTTTGATGCACTTATTTTTGTGGCGCTCTCAAGAGTACATATGAAAGATTATCATATTTCTAAACATAATTCATTTTATACCATAGGCCTTAACTACAAAAAGGCCGATGCCGAAGTGCGTGGTAAATTTAGCCTGGATGACAATGCCATTGATCGAATTTTGGAGCAGGCCAAACTGATAGGACTGGACGGTCTCTTGGTAACTTCTACCTGTAACCGTACCGAATTGCATGGTTTTGCCCAGCATCCCTACCAATTAATAAAATTATTGTGCGATAATACACATGGCACCGTAGAGGAGTTTCAGGAAGTGGCCTATGTATATAAAAATAACGACTCCATAAACCATCTATTTAGGATGGGTACAGGATTGGATAGCCAAATTTTAGGCGATTTCGAAATTATTAGTCAGTTACGACAAAGCTTCAATCGTTCAAAAAAACAGGAAATAGCCAACCCATTCTTGGAACGTTTGTGCAATTCCGTAATTCAAGCCAGTAAAAGAATAAAAAACGAAACCGATATTTCTTCAGGTGCCACCTCGGTAGCATTTGCTTCCGTACAATACATCATAAATAACATTCCCGACATATCCGAAAAAAACATATTGTTGTTCGGAACCGGGAAAATAGGCAGAAATACTTGTGAAAATTTAATTAAGCATACCAAAAATTCTCACATCACCCTTATCAACCGTACCAAGGACAAGGCGGAGCGAATAGCCGGCAAATTCAATCTAGTAGTCAAAAATTACGGAGACCTACAGACCGAAATCAGAAATACCGACGTGCTTATCGTAGCCACCGGTGCACAATCGCCCACCATTTCCAAAGAGTTGATCTACACTAAGAAGCCTTTGCTGATCTTGGACCTTTCAATACCAAAAAATGTATCAGACAATGTAACGGATTTGGAGAATGTTACCGTTATACATCTAGATCATTTATCCCAAATGACAGATGATACCTTGGAGAAAAGAAAAGAATCCGTGCCCCAGGCAGAAGCAATTATTGAAGAAGTAAAAGAAGAGTTCATAAAATGGTTGGAAACTAGAAAGTTTGCTCCAGTTATTAAGGCGCTTAAGAAAAAATTGAAGACCATGAAGGATGAGGAATTGGATTTCCAAAGCAAAAAGCTTTCAGATTTCAATTCCGTACAGGCCGATATTATCTCTGAACGTATTATTCAGAAAATTACCAAACAGTTTGCCAATCACCTTAAAGATACCGAAATAGATTCCGATACCAGTTTAGAGCTTATACAACGAGTTTTTCAACTAGAATTGGAGACTAAATGAGTAAAATAATACGCATTGGTACCCGCGATAGTCAGTTGGCCCTATGGCAAGCACATACTGTTCGGGATCAATTGGAAGCCCTTGGCTATAAGACCCAAATAATTTCCGTAAAATCTACCGGGGACCTGCTTTTGGACAAGCCCTTGTACGAGTTGGGTATCACCGGAATATTTACCAAAACTTTGGATATCGCCATGATCAATGGCAAGGTTGACATTGCGGTGCATTCCATGAAAGATGTACCAACGAGACTACCTAAGGGAATTGTTCAAAGTGCTGTACTACCTAGGGCAAATACCCAAGATATTTTAGTCTATAAAGATTTGGATTTTTTAAACTCCAAGGGCACTATTGCCACTGGAAGCTTGCGAAGACAGGCCCAGTGGTTAAATAAGCACCCTTCCCATAAGGTGGTAGACCTCAGGGGAAACGTTAACACCCGACTTCAAAAACTTCAGGACAATCCTTGGAACGGAGCCATATTTGCCAAGGCAGGTCTGGAGCGCATAGAAGTACTGCCCCAGAACCATATAGACTTGGACTGGATGGTTCCAGCCCCGGCTCAGGGAGCTATGGTTGTAGTTAGTATGGATAACGATGCGTTTTCAACAGAAGCCGTCCACAAGTTGAACCATTCTGCTACGGATATATGTACCCATGTGGAAAGGGAGTTTCTGCAAGTATTGGAAGGGGGTTGCACCGCACCCATTGGCGCCTTGGCCAACATAGAAAAGGACAAGCTCCATTTTGAAGGAATATTGTTATCCTTGGACGGGACACAGAAATTATCGATCAAAAAATCGATTTCATCCCAAGATTATATCGACTTTGGAAAACTGTGCGCCCTGGAAATATTGAACAATGGTGGTACGGAAATGATGAAGAAGATTAAAAAGGAACTGGCCTAACCCTGCTCGGCAACTAGAAACCTAAGCACCATGAGCATGACCATTCTATCCACTAAAATCCTTACCTCCTCCCAAAAATCTATCCTCACCAATGCCGATATCAAAGTTGAAGAATATGATGCTATTACGATTGACTACCTAACGACACCAATAGACCCAAATTTCAAAAATATTATATTCACAAGTCAGAATACCGTTAAGGCCTTTTTACAAACAATGGGCGCGCAAAACGTCAAAAAAGCTAATTATTCAGCATTTTGCGTAGGCGAAAAAACAAAGTCGGTTTTGGAAAAAAATGACATAAATGTCCTGGAAATGACCAATTATGGAGCAGAACTGGCAAAAATTTTAGTAAATCAGTATCCAAATGAATCTTTTTTATTCTTGTGCGGTGACAAACGACGGAATGAAATTCCCTCCTTGCTAACAAAACATAAAGTAACATTTAAGGAGCAGATAGTATACCAAAATAATCCAAATCCCATTACCTTTAGCACCGATTTTGATGGTATACTTTTTTTTAGCCCTAGTGGTATAGAAAGCTATACGGCCAAGAATAATATAAAAAATAGCGTTGCTTTTTGCATTGGCACCACCACTGCCTCTGAAGCTCAAAAGCACGCCAAAAGGATTATCATTGCCCCAAAACCAACGATAGAAAGTGTCTTGGAAAAGGCCGTAGAATACAGTAGGACTAACATAAATTAAATATAGCCTATTTAACGGAGAACCTTGTTGAATCAATCAAAGGGAATACGTTAAATTAATTAGGCAATAATTACAGGTATAAATTATGAGTTTAAAAAACGATTTATTCTTAAGAGCATTAAAAGGAGAAACCGTAGAGCGCCCTCCAGTTTGGATGATGCGCCAAGCGGGAAGATATTTACCTGAATTTATGGCCATACGGGAGAAATACGACTTCTTTACCCGTTGTAGGACCCCTGAACTGGCCAGTGAAATTACGGTTCAGCCCATACGTAGATACGGCATGGACGCCGCTATTTTGTTCAGCGATATTCTGGTAATTCCCCAGGCCATGAATATAGAGGTACAAATGAAGCCCAATTTTGGACCATATCTGCCGAAGCCCGTACATGATCAAAAAGGAGTGGATGAAGTTATAGTCCCGGACGTAAACGTGGAACTGGATTATGTTATGCAGGCCATTAAGGCAACCAAAGAGCTGTTGAACAACGACATCCCCCTGATAGGTTTCGCCGGTTCCCCATGGACCATTCTTTGCTATGTAGTTCAAGGACAGGGGAGCAAGACCTTTGATAAGGCCAAGGAGTTTTGTTTTACAAATCCAGTTGCGGCACATCAGCTCTTGCAAAAAATCACCGATACTACCATCGCCTATCTAAAGGCAAAGGTAAAAGCAGGCGTAAATGCCGTGCAGGTTTTCGATTCTTGGGGAGGCATGTTATCCCCAGTAGATTACCAAGAATTTTCATTTCAATATATACAACAGATTATAGATGCCCTTAAAGACGAGGCTCCAGTAATTGTTTTTGGAAAGGGATGCTGGTTCGCGTTGGGCGATATGGCCAAATCTGGTGCCGCTGCCCTTGGTGTGGACTGGACCTGTTCTGCAAGAAATGCCCGCTACCTTTCCGGTGGTAATATTACCCTGCAAGGTAATTTTGATCCTGCCAGATTGCTTTCGCCCCCAGCAGTCATCAAAAAAATGGTCACTCAAATGATCAATGAATTTGGAAAGGATAAATATGTGGTGAATCTTGGACATGGAATCTTGCCCAATGTACCCTTGGACAATGCCAAGGCCTTTATAGATGCGGTAAAAGAGTACGGTCAAAAATAATAGGGGCGTATCCCTTTCTTCCCCTTTTCAGGGCAAAAAGGGTCGCGCTTTCCGTTATATCTTTTATTTTTATGGAACGCTTGTATTGTTTATTAAGGGCTCTAAACTGGGGATCTCAAAATATTCCAAAAAATAAAAGGATGTCACTGCAATCGCTTACGCAAAACCAAAAGTATGATTAAAAATATACTTAGTGGTATAAAAGCCTATTCGGGCACTTTGAAGATTATCTCCCAATTGGGACTATGGAAGTATTTTTGGGTTCCCATCTTCATTAGTTTGGCAACAGCAATCCTCATTTTTTCATCGGCCTATGCCTTATCCGATGATATTGGCGGATTTCTTTCGCAATGGTGGGTATGGGATTGGGGAAAACACACTGTAAGTGGAATTAGCAGTGTTTTCGGCGGAATTCTAATAATTGTATTGGGCTTCATCCTTTACAAACACATTGTTTTAGCCCTATCTGCACCTTTTATGAGCCCGGTATCCGAAACAATAGAAGCTCATTTATTGGGAAACCTTGCACAAAACCATAGAGACACCAATTTTATGGAACAGCTCTGGCGCGGAATCCGTATCAACCTAAGAAATTTAGGTATGGAAATCCTGTTGACCATTCCTATATTATTGATCGGTCTAATTCCAGTAATAGGATTGGCATCAACGATTCTCCTATTTCTAATACAGGCCTATTATGCAGGATTTGGCAATATGGATTATACTTTGGAGCGACATTTTAAGTATAGTGAAAGTATAAACTTTGTCAGCAGAAACAAAGGTGTTGCCATTGGCAATGGGATTGTATTTATGCTCTTTCTCTTTATCCCCGTAATTGGGGTAATCTTGGTTCTGCCTTTATCCGTAACGGCTGCCACTGTTAAGACGGTAGAACTCTTGAAATTGGAAAGAGAAATTGGCTGATACGAGACCTGCAAGGTTTCAAAAACCTTGTAGGTCTAAAAACATGAAACGGAGAAAATAATGATTGGCCGTTGTCAAAGGGACAAAACCTACAAGGTCGCCAAGACCTTGCAGGTTAGGCAATCAACAGGACGCAACACAAGACCCGCCAGGTTTCCACAACCTTGTAGGTCTATAAACAGATCTTAATTCTGAAAAGCAACAAAAATGAAACTGGAAAAAATCGAACAGGATTGTTATTATCATATATATAACCGAGGAATAAACGGTGGGCCTATCTTTAGATCCGATGAGAACAAAAGATACTTTTTAAGACTGATCAAAAAATATTTGTCTAACAAAGTCTCCATTCTTGCTTATTGTTTAATGGACAACCATTATCATATGGCAATTCAGGTCATTCAGGAAGAACAAAAAGTAACTCAATCATTTTCCAATCTTTTCAATGCCTATGCCAAAGCCTACAATAAAATGCACAACAGAACGGGTAGCCTTTTTGAAAAACATTTTAAAAGAATTAAAATTCAAGATACAAAATATTTGAGGAACCTGATTATCTATATAAATACGAACCCGGAATACCATGGAGTAAATAACGATTATAAAAAATTTGAATATTCGTCTTATCAAACTACTATTATCGATTCTAACGATGCAGTATTAATGCCGATTGCAAAAGAAGAAGTAATAAATCTTTTTGAGGATATTGAAAATTTTGAATATTTGCATCAACAAAAAATGAATTTGAATTTAGATCTGAACGCACTAGATCTTGATTAACAAAACCTACCAGGTCGCCAAGACCTTGCAGGTTACGCAATCAACAGGACGCAACACAAGACCCGCCAAGTTGAAAGGAGGCAAGACCGGCAAGGTTTCCAAAACCTTGTTGGTCTAAAAACATGAAATGGAGAAAATGATGATTGGCCGTTGTCAAAGGAACAAAACCTACAAGGTCGCCAAGACCTTTCTGGTTAGGTAACCAACAGGACGAAGCACAAGACCCGCCAGGTTGAAAGGAGGCAAGACCTGCAAGGTTTCAAAAACCTTGTAGGTCTAAAAACATGAAATGGAGAAAATGATGATTGGCAGCTAGCAAAGGAACAAAACCTACCATGTCGCCAAGACCTTGCAGGTTAGGTAATCAACAAGACGCAGCACAAGACCCGCCAGGTTGACAGGAGGCAAGACCTGCAAGGTTTTCAAAACCTTGTAGGTCTAGAAAAAAAAGAAAAGCAAAAATATGAAAGATAAATTTTACGCATACATTCAACAACTACAAGATACAATAACAGCAAAATTGGAAGCGGTGGATGGTCTAGCCAATTTCAAAGAAGACCTATGGGAAAGACCAGAAGGGGGAGGTGGACGATCCAGGGTTATAGAAAATGGTGCTGTATTTGAAAAAGGCGGTGTAAACATCTCTGCCGTTCATGGCGCCCTGCCAAAAAGCATGCAAAACTATTTTGGGGTACAGGATGCCGATTTTTTTGCCTGTGGCCTAAGCCTTGTTATTCACCCAAAAAATCCAATGGTGCCAACCGTACATGCCAATTGGCGCTATTTTGAAATGTACGATAAGCAAGGTCAATTGGTGGACCAATGGTTTGGTGGCGGACAAGATCTTACCCCTTACTACCTGTTTGATGAGGATGCCAGCCATTTTCATAAGGTTTGCAAGGATGCATGTGACAAACATAATCCAGATTTTTATAATACCTATAAGACAAAGTGCGACGATTATTTCTGGAACACCCATAGGAATGAGGCTCGGGGTGTCGGTGGCCTATTTTACGACTATTGCAAAGCCACCGATAAGATGAGTATGGAAGATTGGTATAATTTTGAAACGGAAGTGGGCAATAGCTTCTTGGAGGCCTATGTGCCAATCGTTGAGAAAAGAAAGGACTTGCCCTACTCCAAAGAACAAAGGGATTGGCAGGAAATCCGTCGTGGACGTTATGTAGAGTTTAACCTGGTTCATGACAAGGGAACCTTGTTCGGGCTTAAGACCAATGGCAGAATAGAAAGTATCCTTATGAGCCTGCCCCCACATGTACAGTGGGTTTATGACCATCATCCGGATAAGGGAAGTGAAGAAGAGCGTTTGCTAAAGGTATTGGAAAAGCCCAAAGACTGGGTATAACATAGCTAAACAAAGTACTATGGGCAAAAAAGGCAAGGAAAAAAATACGGTCAACAAGGCAAAACACACCAAACTCCTCAACCGAAAAAAGAACAAACTCAAAAAAGAGAAGGAAACCCGGAAGGAGCGACTAAAGACCATTATGGCCAATCATCGGGAACAAAAAAAAAGCGAGGAAAAGAAGTAGCTAATTTTAATACCAACGTCTTAGACCAAAAATAATTTATTAAAGAAAAAACATGGATTGCCCCTGTGGATCCCATAAGCCCTATGCAGATTGCTGCGGTAAGGCACATAAAGACATTTCAACCGCAACCACTGCAGAACAGTTGATGCGTTCCCGGTATTCCGCCTTTGTATTGGGCAATGGTAATTACTTGATGGATAGTCAGCACAGCTCTAATAGGCCTGTTAAGGAAAAGAAAGCTATTGAAGCTTGGGCCAAATCTGTCAGTTGGATCAGGTTGGAAGTTTTGGACAGGGAAAAGGGAGAAATAAACGACCAAAATGGCACTGTTACCTTTAACGCATATTTTTTGAAAATGGCAAGGTGGATGTCATTCATGAAAAGTCGGAATTCGTAAAGGAAAAAGGCCTTTGGATGTATTTGGGCCTAGCGAAATAATAACAGGATTAACCCATTCAATTTATAAAATTTTGGACTTGTTCCTTTATCTTTGAATCTCAAAATAATCATAAAATGTACCCACTTAGAAGAAATAGAAGACTACGCTCCAATGAGGCCATTAGATCTCTGGTCCGTGAAACCATTATCTCGCCGAACGACTTTTTAGTGCCACTTTTTGTTGTTGAAGGTAAAGGGGTCAAGGAAGAAATTGCATCCATGCCCAATTATTACCGATATAGCTTGGATCTCTTGGAAAAGGAAGTAAAAGAACTTTGGGCCATGGGCCTTAAATCCGTGCTACTCTTTGTTAAGGTACCGGACCATTTAAAGGACAATAAGGGCAAGGAAGCGGTAAATCCCAAGGGCCTAATGCAAAGGGCCATTAAAACAGTTAAAAACACCTGTCCTGACATGTTGGTTATGACCGATGTGGCCTTGGACCCTTATTCCTCCTATGGCCATGATGGAATTGTAGAGGACGGACAGATCGTAAATGACGATACCGTGGAGGTTTTGGCCAGTATGAGCGTGAGCCATGCGGAAGCCGGGGCCGATTTTGTAGCGCCCAGCGATATGATGGACGGTAGAATTTTAAGTATTAGGGAGGCCTTGGAAGACGAAGGGTTTATAGATACGGGTATCATGAGCTACAGCGCAAAATATGCCAGTGCTTTCTACGGTCCCTTCAGGGATGCCTTGGACTCGGCTCCAGGTTTTGGGGATAAAAAGACCTATCAAATGGATTATGCCAATAGGTTTGAAGCTATTAAGGAAACTGAAATGGATATTGATGAGGGTGCAGATATCGTTATGGTAAAGCCCGGCCTTTGCTATTTGGATATTGTAAGGGAAATAAAAAATGAAGTGGATGTTCCTGTAGCGGTATACCAGGTATCAGGTGAGTATGCCATGGTAAAGGCCGCAGCCGAAAAAGGTTGGCTGGATCACGATGCGGTAATGATGGAGCAGCTGACGGCCATTAAAAGGGCCGGAGCCAATATTATTGCCAGTTACTTTGCCAAGGATGTAGTCCGTGTACTGGGATAAAACAGGGTCCACAACATTTCACCTAAAGCCTTGCCAAATGCTATTTTAGCACTTAATTTATGTCATTGCCATATGAAAGATTTTCTTTTTATACTTATCGTTCTTTTTATGACCCCTTTACACTCCCAAGACATAGTTATTCCCGCCTTTTTGGAAAAATGGGAGAATTCCAAATCCTATTTGGTTGCCATTGCGGAAGCCATGCCGCAAGAGAAATATGATTTTAAACCCACTGAAAGACAAAAAGATTTTCAAGATCAATTGCTACACATAAAAAGCAATATGGATTGGTTAAGCAGCACCTATTTTGGCAGGCAATTAAGCGAGACGGGCAGTGCCAACAATTCCCCATTAACAAAAGGAGAAACCATAAAATTATTGGTTGATGGATTTGATGGGGTTAGCGCTATTTTGAAAAACATTTCTGCCGATGCGCTTTCGGAAAAGGTTGAATTTTTTGCAGGTGAAAAAACCAAATTACAGATTTTAAATCTGTTACAGGACCATGTGACCCACCATCGGGGACAATTAATTGTATATTTAAATCTCAATAATATTGAACCCCCAAAATATGTGGGTTGGTAACCGATTCGCTATGAAAAAACGTAATTATACCGCTATTATACTGTTAAGTATAATTTTTAATACACAACTTTTATCCGCACAATCACCCAATCCTGAGGCACTTAGCTATGAAAATCCCTCCGCTGTAGGCATGGATTCATTGTTCATCCACTCCAAGGTAGATTCCATAATGACCTTTGCCATTAAAGAGGAAGCCTTCCCAGGAGCACAGGTCTTGGTAGCCAAAAATAGCAAGATCATTTTTCATAAGGCCTATGGATTTCATACCTATGACAGTGTGCAGCCCGTTAGCCTAACGGATATCTATGACCTGGCATCCGTAACCAAGATAATGGGGCCGCTACCAGCCTTGATGAAACTACATGATGAAGGAAAGCTGGATCTGGATGCGCCATTTAGCACCATATGGCCTAAATGGAAAAATAGAAAGGATAAAAAGAAGCTGACCATAAGGGAAGTTTTTGCGCATCAGGCGGGATTGGTACCCTACATAATTTTCCTTCAAGAGGTGATGAAGAAAAATGGTTCCGTAAAAAATCGTTTTGTACGTCACGAACCTAGTCGTCGATTTAATACCAAAGCCTATGATAATATTTATATCAAGGATCGGTTTAGGAACAAAATATACCGAAAGATTAACAGCTCCAAAGTATCCGACATTAAAAAATACAAATATTCCGGACTTACGTTTTTGCTATATCCGGAAATCATTTCAAAATTTACCAATACGGACTACGAAACCTATGTAACCCAAAACTTTTATGCTCCTATAGGGGCAACTACAATGGGATTCAATCCCAAAACCAAAAACTATCAAAATAATATAGTCCCCACGGAAATAGACACTTTATTTAGACATGAACTTACCAAAGATTGGGTCCATGATGAAAACGCTGCCCTATTGGGAGGGGTTTCTGGAAACGCTGGACTATTTGCATCGGCAACAGATTTGGCGAAAATAATGCAGATGTACATGAATTATGGCAGTTACGACGGTAAACGGTATTTGTCCGAAGCCACGGTGAAGGAATTTTCTAAAGTACAATATCCGGAAAACGAAAACAGAAGAGGTCTAATATTCGACAAGCCCGATCTAAACAACCATGAGCACACTCTGGCCGATTCCTATCCTGCACCAAGTGCGAGTCCGGAAAGTTTTGGACATAGCGGGTTTACAGGAACCTTTGTTTGGGCAGATCCCAAAACTCAATTGGTTTACATATTTCTATCCAACCGGGTATACCCCAGCAGGGCACATGCCAATATTTATAAATACAATATCCGCTCCGCGGTGCAGCAAGTATTTTACGACGCCATTATCGATTGAGTTAAGAAATTCTATTTTAATTAGTACCTTAGTATTTTATACTTTTTTATGGGGTTACTTATATTTTATGCACTCATATCCATCCTCGTATCTTTTCTATGCTCAATTTTGGAAGCGGTGCTATTGAGTGTTCCACAAACCTTTATCAATCTAAAGAAAAAGGAAGGCAAATCTTTTGCCCAGGAACTGGAAACATTAAAAAAAGATGTGGACAAGCCCCTCATTGCCATTCTTACCTTAAATACCATAGCCCATACCGTTGGTGCAATTTTGGTAGGGGTACAAGCTAAAATTGCATATTCTGAACTATATGGCAATACCGAAAATACGCTTCTTGGAATGCAGTTTTCAGAAGCCGCTATGGTAGGATTAGTTTCTACCATCATGACCATTTTAATCTTGGTGGCCTCAGAAATAATCCCCAAGACCATAGGTGCTACCTATTGGAAACAATTGGCACACGCCTCTACAACTGCCCTAAAAATAATGGTGTGGGCCCTTCGTTGGACCGGAATTCTTTGGATATTGCAGCTTTTCACCAGACTGGTAGGAAAAAAAGGGGTACATGGAAGTGTATTTAGCCGGGAAGATTTTAGTGCCATGACCGATATTGCCCACGAGGAAGGCGTATTTCAAGAATCGGAATCTACCATAATTAGAAACCTCCTACACTTTGACGAAATTAAAGTAAAGGACATCATGACCCCAAGGGCGGTGGTAAAAATTGCCTCGGAATCTGCCACCATCAAGGAATTTTATAATGCCAACCCCAAAATGCCATTTTCTAGAATTCCAGTATTCAATAAAAAAATGGACAATATAACTGGATTCGTCCTAAAGGACATGATCTTGGAGGAAATAATAAAAAAGAATGGCAGCGCACCCTTATCCAGTATAAAAAGGGAGATATTGGTAAGCAACAGACAAACTCCGATTCCTGAGTTATTTGAAACCTTTATTTCCAAAAGGGAGCATATTGCCCTAGTTGTTGATGAATACGGTTCCGTTAGTGGGGTTGTAACCATGGAAGACATTTTGGAGACATTATTGGGTCTCGAAATCATGGATGAAAGCGATAATGTGGAAAACCTACAGCACCTAGCGCGGAAAAATTGGAACGAAAGGGCAAAACGCTTGGGAATTATTCCAGGAAAGAGAGAAAAGGAATAATGGAGACTGTATTTATACATACGCCTTTGGGAATCGCAAAAATTGAAGGCGATGAAAACGGATTAACCTCTATCACCGTGTTCGATAGTGAGGAAAAAGTATCGGATATTGTTCCGGAACTACTCGAAGATGCAGTATATCAGTTACGGGAATATTTTGAAGGTTGCAGAAAGGAATTCAGCTTAACGCTCAACCCCGAAGGAACAGATTTTCAAAAAAGGGTTTGGCAAGCCCTACAGCATATTCCATTTGGCAAAACAGTTTCCTATCTGGAGCTGTCCAAAACCTTGGGCGATGCCAAAGCTATTAGGGCCGTGGCTTCGGCCAATGGCCAAAATCCTTTATGGATCGTTGTGCCTTGCCATAGGGTCATTGGCAGTGATGGTTCCTTAACGGGCTATGCAGGTGGACTACACCGTAAAAAATGGCTTTTGGAACATGAAAGCCCCGTAAAACAGCAAACACTATTTTAATTTTTAGAGACCCTACGGTTTGTAGTTCATCCCATGTAGGCATATTTCCAGATTATGCTGTCTTACATCGATAAAACTGTGTTCTTTATGGGAATACCCCCAATCCGCAATGGAAATTTAGAGTTGCACACCAACCAAGTGGTCGGTTCCTGCATTACCGTATATCCAAACCCCCATACCACAAATTGACGCTAAACAACACATAAAATCCACTTCACCACAGTTCTAAATTTGTTTGTATATTTATAATTCCCCCTTCTTTTGTCAAAATTTTAATCAAGCCATTTAGGTCATAAGAAACATTGGATGTTACATAAAATTAACTTGGAACACATACTCTTTTTGGATATTGAAACGGTTCCTGAAGAAGAGAATTTTAATAAGCTGGACGACACCAAAAAAGAACTTTGGGAACATAAGTCGCACTACCAGCGAAAAGACGAGTTTACGGCCGAGGAATACTATGACAGGGCCGGAATTTGGGCAGAATTTGGAAAGATCATTACTATTTCCGTTGGCTATTTTAATTATAAAGGAACCAATCGGACGTTTAGGGTAACTTCGTTTTATGGAGAAGAGCCTAAGATCCTCAAAGATTTCAAAAATTTATTGGACACCCATTTTAATCGCCCCCATCACCTGTTGTGTGGACACAATGGCAAAGAATTCGATTTTCCATACATTGCGAGGCGCATGATCATCAACAAGGTAGATCTGCCCAACAAGTTGGATCTTTTTGGAAAAAAGCCGTGGGAAATTGCCCATTTGGACACTATGGAGCTTTGGAAATTTGGAGACTACAAGCATTATACCTCCCTTAAGCTAATGGCCAATATCCTAGGTATTCCCTCTCCAAAAGAGGATATAGACGGCAGCATGGTAAAAACCGTTTACTATGAAGACAAGGACCTGGATCGCATTGTAAAATATTGCGAACTGGACGTGATCACTACAGCACAGGTATTTTTGCGCTTGCGGAATGATGAACTATTGGATGAAAGTGAAATTAAAAGAATTTAGCGTATTTACAATTGATACTTTCTGGATTAAGACTTATAGAACTTAATCGATTTTGATCCTTCCAGATCAGCTAAGGTAAGCACGTATAGGCCGGTCGTTAGATCGGCAATATAAATCTGCTTTTGCTCTGCCTTCCCGGATTTTACCACAATCCCGTTAAGGGAAACTATTTTATACATGGCATCTTCGGAAACATCTCCATTAATGGTCATTGAAGTCTGCACCGGATTGGGAAAAATGGAAAACTGTACTTCCAAAGTCAAGGTTTCATATTCCATATAATCCAAAAGTTTGGTTTCGGAGCCTTTAAAGGTGAATTCGTATTCCTCACTATATTCTGAACTAATATTTTCGGAACAAAATGTCTTAAGCCTAAGACTATAATCCGTTCCCTCTACTAAATTATTTAGGGTAATAAAGTTATCGAAGGTTGTTTCCACATTCCAATCGCTACTACCTTTCTTTTTGTATTCAATTTGAAAAAGTGCTTCTGTATTGGCCGTCCAGTTCAGCGTTATCCCAGTTTCGTCAGAAGTAGTAAGTTCAACATCTTCAGGCGTAACTAAAACACAGTCGGTAAGGGCAATCCCGGTAACAATGATGGAAAAATTCTGTGGCCCTTGGCTAAGAGTGTTTTTATGGGTTACTGTAATTGTATAATCTCCCTGGGCATTCTGGATGTCTATTTTTTCAAATGGATCCACTCTGTTGTCTGCGTTAACAGCTGGAGCATCCGCCTTGGCTGCATTAAGTTTCCAGGGTAGAAAGGTTTTGCCATCCTTGATGATACGAATATCCAAATCGTTGATCAAGGCTGCTGACATATCGTTTAATGTTCCCGAATTTACTGCTCCTGTAGCAGGGTCTGTCCAAGAAATGGAGGCTGATAATGGTTCTGTTCCATTTGCTACAACCTTATAAGTTTTGGTTTCACCCTCAGTAAGTGTTTCTTCCGAAATTATCGAGGAGAACCCTTTGTTGGCTATTGCCTCTACGGCCGACTTTGAATTAATAACCCCCCAACCCATTTTGTAATCGGGACCTGGAGCATCAACATCGTCTGCAGTATGCAGTACCAATCCTTTTAAAGTGGCAGCCCTCATAAAACTACCTTCCATTTGTTCTTGATATTCTTGGATCAACAACATAGATCCGGTTACACCCGGAGCAGCTACCGATGTTCCGTTGGCGGTCTCATACTTGGTGTCATTTGCAATACCGGTAGTATAAATATTGGTACCATAAGCCGCAATGTCCGGCTTAATACGACCATCATCAACAGGTCCAAAACTGGAATATGAAGTTACCGAAGCCCTTAACAATTGCCCTTGATCGTTGGTTTCAATATCTGCCGCAGCAACAGTAACACCATTTTTGGAGGTTGCAAATCCCAACATAAGATCAAAACCGTTGGAAGCCGAACCAAAAATAGGAGCCTCATTGTCCTTGCTTTTTTGGGAATTCCCTGCAGCGGTAACCATTAAATAATATGGAGCATTGTACATAATTTTGTCCCAATCCCTAGAAACTTGGATATAGGATCCAAAATACCAATCCGGCACACGGTCGGACATAATTCCGTAAGAATGGTTGGATAACAACATGCCATTGGCTGCCATTTCCGCAACTTCAATTTTATCCCTTCTCCAGTCGTTGGAAACAGCCTTTGCCCTATAGGCCACCCCTTTCGAGTTTTTATCCAATCCTTCGGCAACCAAAATACCCGCAACCCTGGTGGCATGAGAATCCACAACTTCACTCTCATCCAAAGTCTGTACCCTATTGCCAAATTCTTTGTGGTTAGTTAAGACAGCTCCCCCGTCCCAGATACCAACCATCATGTTCTCTCCGTTAATGCCTAAATCCAATAAACCATTATCATGTAGGGCGTTGGCCCTGGTAGCGGTATTTATGGTTGTACTGAAAGTACTGTAATATAGAGGGGTTCCATCATCGCCAATAGCAGTAAGTTCGCTAAAATTTCCGTCTGCCAATCTTTCCGTTAATTTCCAGCCGTTTGTCTTAGCGGCCTGTAACAAGCTATTGTTATCCTTCTCAAAGTTCTTTTTAAGGTCATTGGTAAATACGCCTAATTTTGAACTTCGGTACTTATCCTTAATAATATGGATTTGTTTTTCGGTTTGTGCAAACGAGCTATAGGCAGCAAGGCAAAAAGCTACTGGAAGTAAACACTTGCTAATCTTTAACAAAGTAGGGTTTGCGTAAGCCATGATAAAGTTTATAGTAAGATTTGGACTACAAATATACTATATCAAGCAAATAATATCGATTAACGCACCTTTTTATTCGATGAAACGCATGGTTTTGTTGTGAACCTTCAAAAAAACGACATGAAAGGTTCACTTTGGGGAAAGAAAAATTTTAAATATTGAACTTAAATTGTACGTAAACCGGAAAATGATCGCTAAAACCGCCCATATATCGCCTTCCTACATAGGTTCTATGTGGATTACCTTTGTACTTTCCTTTATATTCCGTGAGAAAGGCCTCATCAAAAATATTTGCCTCGGCAAAACTGTGGGTGCCACGTTCGTAATTAAAAAAATTATGGGACACTATAATTTGATCAAAAAGGCTCCAAGACCTCTTATAGTTGGCACTTCCCCGATCAGGTGATTTTAATCTCTCCATAGGGTTATGCAAACTATCCCTACTCATCAGGGTCTGGAGACTGGCAGAGGAAGGGCCATCATTAAAATCGCCCATTACAATATAATTGGGGTTTTTCACATTTTGTTCCAACTTCTCCATATAATCAATAATGGTTCTCGCTGCAGCAATACGCTTATAATCGGTTTCTACCTCCCCATTCCTTCTGGAAGGCCAGTGGTTCACAAAAATATGGACCTCTTCCCCATTTAGAACTCCACTTACGTATAATATATCCCTTGTAGTATCGCGTTGGCCGTTATCATTAAGTATTATCAATGGAATTGCTTCTGAGCTTAATACTTCAAAATTATCCCTATTGTATAGCAGGGCATTATCTATTCCCCTCTCATCCGGGGAATCATAGTGAACATAATGATAGTTGTAGGCATTTAAGGGATCTGTAGACAACAAATCCTGAACTACCTTCCCATTTTCAACCTCTGCAACACCAACCAATACAGGAGGAAAACCTGTAGATTCGCGCCCAATTTGACTTATAGTCTGGGCCAGTCTGGACAATTTGTTCTGATATCGCTTTGGGGTCCATTTTTTAGATCCATTAGGAGTAAAATCATCGTCCAATGTCTGAAAATCATTTTTGGCATCGAAAAGGTTTTCTAGATTATAGAAAGCCACAGTATGGAGGGTATTGATCGATTTCTTCTTAAAAAATGAAAATTTCATCCAAAATATTTAATCGATTGCTAAATTACGAAAAACCCTTGGCAAGTATTGATTAGATTTGTACTTTAAATAAGTATATGCTAGAGAAGAAGACCATAGAATATGAAAAGGCGGTACTCATAGGGGTAATGAACAAGGACCAGAATGAGGAAAAGGTAAACGAATATTTGGATGAACTGGAATTCCTTACCTATACAGCAGGAGGCGAGGTTTGTAAACGTTTTGTACAACGAATAGACTTGCCCAACCCTAAAACCTACATTGGAAGCGGAAAAATGTTGGAAGTGGAGGCCTATGTAAAGAGCAATGATATTGGATCCGTAATTTTTGATGATGAGCTCACTCCGGGACAACAGCGGAACATTGAAAGGCAATTAAAATGTAAAATCCTGGACCGTACCAGTTTAATCCTGGACATTTTTGCCCAAAGGGCACAGACCAGTTATGCCCGTACCCAAGTGGAACTGGCCCAATACGAATATTTGCTGCCCAGACTTACCGGTCTTTGGACCCACTTGGAACGACAAAAAGGGGGTATCGGAATGCGTGGACCCGGTGAAACGGAAATAGAAACCGATAGACGTATTGTTCGTGATCGAATTTCCCTTCTTAAGAAAAAGTTGTTGAAGGTAGATAAACAGATGGAAACCCAAAGGGGCAACCGCGGGGCACTTGTACGTGTAGCTCTAGTAGGGTATACCAACGTAGGCAAATCTACCTTGATGAACGTTATTAGCAAAAGCGATGTCTTTGCCGAAAACAAATTATTCGCCACCTTGGACACTACAGTTAGGAAAGTGGTGATAGGCAATCTTCCCTTTTTACTGAGTGATACGGTAGGATTCATTAGAAAACTGCCCACACAATTGGTAGAAAGTTTTAAAAGTACTTTGGATGAAGTGCGGGAAGCAGATCTGTTATTACATGTAGTTGATATTTCCCATCCCAATTTTGAAGAACATATAGACTCTGTAAATCAAATTCTTACGGAAATAAAAAGTTCGGATAAAAAAACCATCATGGTCTTTAACAAGATAGATCAATACGAACACAAGACCATTGACGATGATGATTTGATTACTGAAAAAACCAATAAACACTTCACCATTGAAGAGTGGAAGAATACCTGGATGCGCCGCGTTGGCGATAGGGCCCTATTTATTTCGGCCCTGAACAAGGAAAATTTGGAAGAATTCAGAAAACGAGTTTACGACGAGGTTCGGGATATTCACATAACCAGATTTCCATATAACAACTTTCTATATCCAGAACATTTGGATGAGTATTAGGCATTAGCAATATTGCCTTAAAACAAAAATTTACATTTCATAAATACTAATTTCCATTTCTAACATAAATCCAAAGGCATTGAATATCAATGCCTTTGGAATATTTCCCCATGCCGTTGGGAAAAACTATTCTCAAGGCACATCCATTATTGCCGATCTTTCCTTAAAACAGATTTGTTGGCATCATTATTTTGGCTAACTTTAAGACAAGGAGATACTTCCCCAACCATTAATTAATACATTTTGGAAGAGAACTATCATAAATGGTATTCCCCGAATCTGAGCAAGGAAATGGAAATGATAGTTTATGGTCATTGGGGCTATCCTCTGTTAATCTTTCCAACTACCAGAGGGAGGTATTACGAAAGCAAGGATTTTCATTTAATCGATTCCATTGCCTGGTTTATAGAACAAGGCAAGGTGAAGGTATATTGCTTGGACAGTATTGATGAATACAGCTGGTACAATAGATCCATACATCCTGCAGACCGTGTTAAAAACCATATTTGGTACGACAAGATGATTTTGGAGGAAGTAGTTGCCAAAGTACAGCACGAATCCCCCATTGGCAAGGTAGCAGTTTCAGGATGCAGTTTCGGGGGCTACCATGCGGCCAATTTTGCCTTTAGACATCCCGAAAAGGTTAGCCACCTCTTTACTATGAGCGGGGCATTCGATATCAGGGACCAATTGGACGGGTATTACGATGACAATGTTTATTTTAATAATCCAGTGGATTATTTGCCCAATATGAATCATCCCGATCTGTATAATATGAAAATAATTTTAGGCACCAGCGAACATGATATTTGTTTGGGTGCCAATCTCCGAATGTCGGAAATTTTAAAAAATAAAGGTATTGATCATTGGTTGGACAATAGACCCAACGCCAGTCATGACTGGCCTATATGGCGCGAAATGTTTCCCCATTATTTATCCTTAATGTAAACTTTAATACCAAATACAGTATGAAAAAAATTGGAATACTATTCGGCCAGGAAAATACCTTCCCACAAGCCTTTATAGATAGAATAAACGAGAAAAAAATAAATGGGATAATGGCCGAGGCCGTTATGATAGATAAGGTAATGCAGGCCGACCCAACGGAATATGCCGTTATAATAGATCGTATTTCCCAGGATGTTCCCTTTTACAGGGCATATCTAAAAAATGCGGCCATATCGGGTACCGCAGTTCTCAACAATCCTTTTTGGTGGAGTGCCGATGAAAAATTTTTCAATAATGCATTGGCTATAAAAACTGGAGTTCCTGTGCCAAAAACGGTACTTCTCCCATCAAAGGAGAGGCCGGATGATACCACCGAAAATTCTTTCCGGAATTTAAAGTATCCCATGGATTGGAATGGTATTTTTGAACATATCGGTTTTCCCGCCTATATGAAGCCTTTTGCTGGAGGCGGCTGGAAAAATGTCTACAAACTTAACGATGCCGATGAGTTTTTTAAGAGTCACAGCGAAACCGGTCAACTAATAATGATGTTGCAGGAGGAAATCGTCTTTAACGAATATTTCCGCTGCTATTGCCTAGGTGGTAATGAAGTGCGTATTATGCAATATGAGCCCCGCAACCCACATCACCTGAGGTATGTACATGACGGACCTCCCTTGAGCAAAAAACTATTGGATACGGTTAAGGACTACACCATAAAACTAAATGCAGCTTTGGGGTATGATTTCAACACTGTGGAATTCGCGGTAAGGGACGGTATTCCTTACGCAATAGATTTTTGTAATCCGGCTCCGGATGCCGATATTAATTCCGTTGGCCAGGAAAATTTCGAATGGGTCGTGGAGACCGCTGCAAATATGGCCATAAAAAGGGCACAGGAGCACAAACCAGGCCAGATGAACCTTACTTGGGGAACATTTGTCAAGAATGCGGTTGCCCCTACCACAATAGAACCAGCAGCCAAAAAAGCTCCCGCAAATAAGGCCCCGGTGGCAAAAAAAGCTCCGGCAAAAGCAGCAGCGACCAAAGGACAAAAGGCCGTACCAACCGCCAAAACAACGGAAGCCAAAAAGACAGCTGTAGCTAAAAAAACAACGACAACGAAGGCCGAAAAAACAGCAGCCGCCCCCAAAAAACCGGTCAAAAAGGCCACAACAACCAAACGCAAGTCAAAATAATTTTGACAATGCCCAAACTGTAATACCTGGAGACCAATGGATTTTACATTAGGAGTAGAAGAAGAATATCAAGTAATAGATCCCAATACCCGAGAACTGACTTCACATGAGCAAAAAATTGTAGAAATTGCCGATGAGATCTTGGAAGGACAAGTAAAGGCAGAAATGCACCAGGCCGTAGTGGAAGTGGGTACGGTAATTTGCAAGGATATTAAGGAAGTGCGCTCCCAAGTAACGCATTTGCGAAAAACAATATCGGAGGTTGCCTCCGGCCTAGGACTTCGCATAGCCGCGGCAGGTACCCACCCATTCTCCGAATGGGAAAAACAATTGATAACCGTGCACCCGAGATATGATGAAATTGTTCAGGAATTACAGGATGCCGCCAGGTCCAACCTTATTTTCGGACTTCACGTACACGTGGGCATTGAGGACAGGGAAATGGCCATCCACATCTATAATTCCGTACGCTACTTTTTGCCACATATATACGCCTTATCTACCAACTCCCCTTTTTGGGAGGGTAGAAATACAGGCTTTAAATCTTTCCGTACCAAAGTATTCGATAAATTTCCTCGTACCGGTATTCCGGATTTCTTTACCGGTGCAGGGGAATACGAGCGATATGTTAATCTTCTAGTGCAAACAAAGTGTATTGACAACGCCAAAAAAATATGGTGGGATGTAAGGGTACACCCTTTTTACCCGACTATTGAATTTAGGATTTGTGACGTACCCTTGACCGTAGATGAAACTGTCACCATAACGGCATTGATTCAGGCTTTGGTGGCTAAACTTTATATTTTAAGAAGAAGCAACCTCAACTTTATTATTTACAAAAGGGCGTTGATCAATGAGAATAAATGGAGGGCCTCAAGATATGGGATTGATGGCAAGATGATCGACTTTGGAAAATCTATAGAAGTTCCAACAAAAGAATTAATTTTGGAGTTGCTGGAATTCGTAGATGATGTGGTAGATGAACTTGGAAGCAGGGATGAAATCAATAAAATCCATAAAATATTGAATGAAGGGACCGGGGCGGACAGACAATTGGCCGTTTTTGAAAAAACCAAAAACCTTAATGATGTGGTCGATTTTATATTGAAGGAAACGGTTGCAGGGATTTAAATGAACAAGAAAAATGTTGGATAGAAAAAAAAAGATTGCCGTTTTGGACCTTTATAATGGAATTCCCAATCAAGGGCTCAGATGTATACGGGAAATACTGGATAAATTCAACGCCAGAGCCGATTACCAATTTTTTGACGTTAGGACTAAGAATGAAGTTCCCGATACCAGCTATGATATTTACATATCTTCCGGAGGGCCAGGAAATCCTTTGGAAGGGGACGGCATCTGGGATAAAAAATACTATTCCCTCATTGACCAATTATGGGAACACAATGCAAATGGTGACTATCCCAAAAAATACGTTTTCTTTATTTGCCATAGCTATCAGATGGTATGCCACCATTTTGGTCTAGGAGACATTACAAAACGAAAATCCCCATCTTTCGGGGTTCTACCCATCCATAAAACCAAACATGGTAAGGCCGATGAGTTGTTCTCCAAACTACCGGATCCGTTCTTTGCAGTAGATTCCAGGGATTGGCAACTTGTTCAACCACGATTGAAAGTTTTTGAGGAGAAAGGTGCTAAAATATTGGCGCTGGAGAAAATCAGGACACATGTGGAATACGAGAGGGCCATTATGGCGGTACGTTTTTCCGATGAATTTGTGGGTGTACAATTTCATCCCGAGGCCGAACCCGTGAGTATGGAAGCGCACTTTGCCAAACCGGAAAACGAAGAGAAGGTAGTGGCCACCTATGGAAAAAGAAGATATGACAATATGATGACCCATATAAGGGATACCGATAATTTGGAATCTACCTACAATTCCATAATCCCTGGATTTATTGACAATGCCATTAAAAAGATTGGATTATCCAAACAACTCTCATAACATAGGTTTTCATGGTAGAACATCTTCGTCAGCAGTACAATGCCGCCTTCACGAATGATAAATACAGGGTATTTTTAGAAGGGATCCATTCGGCCTATAACCACAAACCTTCCTTTCGGATTGCCGAGACTCCAATCTTTATTCCCAAATATTTAAAGCAAAGATTATTGGAGGCCTGCGATGAGGTCAACGCTGTTATCTGCAAGCCAGATTTTAAGGAGCTGACCAAAAATGCCCTTCAAGATGCGTCCCAATTGGTCCCAGGGGAGGATGAACACACCACTTTTCTTCAAATGGATTTTGGAATATGTTTGGATGAAAAGGGAAAGCTAATTCCACAAATGGTTGAAGTACAGGGATTTCCAACCCTTTATTTTTTTCAGGAACTCATGGCCAAGGGATATAGGGATCACTTTGATATTCCTACCAACTATCATCATTTAAACGCTATTTCCTCCGTAGAATATGTTGAGAAACTAAGGGAGATTATTGTAGGAGACTGTTCCTCGGAAAATGTGATACTTCTCGAAATTGAGCCCCACAAACAAACCACCCAAATAGATTTTTTGGGGACAGCCCACCATTTGGGCATAAAGGTGGTGTGTATTAGCGAATTGATTACGGAAGGGAAAAATGTATTTTACACCGATCAAAAAGGATTAAAAATCCAAGTCCACAGGATATATAACCGGGTTATTTTTGACGAGCTCTTTAAAAGGGATGACCTTCAGCGGCAATTCGATTTTACCAAGGAATACAATGTAGAATGGATAGGACACCCCAATTGGTTTTTTAGGATAAGCAAATTTACCATGCCCCTGATCAACAGCACTTATGTACCCCCATGTCATTTTTTGCACCAACTGGAAAAGTATCCCGAGGATCTTGAAAACTACGTGTTAAAGCCCTTATTTTCCTTCGCCGGATCAGGGGTACTCATCAATGTAACCAAACAAGATCTTGATGCCGTACAAGATAGGGAAAACTACATCTTGCAGAAGAAAGTAGCCTATGCACCGGTAATAAACACTCCAACAGGTCCGGCCAAATGTGAAATCAGGATGCTGATGATATGGGAAAAAGGTGAAAAAAAAGCAAGGGTAGTCAACAATTTGGTACGTATCAGTAAAGGGGAAATGGTAGGGGTACGCTATAATAAGGATAAGGACTGGGTAGGCGCCAGCGTTGGTTTCTTTGAAGACTAGGAATACAACCTTAATCATTGCCTCCTACAACCCAATACCGCATGGTATCACGTACTGGCGTGAAAATCGATTTGGATGCGTTTGGTATGCTCATTTAACAGTTCCAACACCCTTTCCTGACTCTCCGATTGTACAATATGGCCTATATGGTATTCCTTTTGTAATTGCCAACATATTTCCTGGTCTGTAAAACAGGAATAATCAGGGTATTGAAATCGACATAAGGACACCACAATACCCGCATATTGGTTTTTTACCTCAGGTAGCTTGTAGGGTTTTCCTTTTGCCATGGCATCTTCGATCGCTGCCCATTCTGCCCACAAATTAATTCCGGAAGCAAAGGCCACCATTTCCGCCAAATGGGCCCCACCGACCCTTGAGGCCGTTTCCAGAAAATAAAACTTCCCAGTGTCCCTAGATTTAATATACTCGCTGTGCGAGGCGCTAAAACGCATCCCGAAGGCCTTTAAGACTTCTTCGTTGATTTCCATCAAACCTATGGCATCCGGAGAATCCATTTTAAGTGTGATGGATCTAAAGATACCGTGACCATGTGCCACGTCCATAGGGGTACTTAAATATTGGGAAGCCTGCGTGAATACAATCTTACCATCCACTGATAAAGAATCTACATGGTACACATCACCGGGAGCAAATTTCTCCATTAGGTACTCATGTCTGCGATCGCCCAAAGATTCCAGCACTGCCCAAAGTTCTTCGCTAGAGAATATTTTACGAATCCCCGTTGCAGAGGCCTCCGATCTGGGCTTGATGAGCCAAGGGGGCGTCACCCTTTTTGTATATTCATCTATTTCCCTATTATTGAATAATGGACAAAAGGCTGGAACGGGAATATTTGCCTCTTCGGCTTTCATTCTCATGGCCAATTTATCCCTAAAATACCTACCCGTAGTCTGTCCCATACCAGGTATTCTGAAATGCTCCCTTACCAAGGTTGCCTTCTCCACATCAAAATCGTCCAAGGCCACGATCCGGTCTATTTTCTGGTTCTGCATTAAAAAAGCGAGGCCCGAGATTAAATCGTCCATATTCCAAACACCTTCACGCTTTTCCTGCATGTAGAAAATTTCATCAATGGATTCGCGTGGCCACTTTTTATGTTCCAAACCCTTGGAAGTAATCAGTAACACCTTGTTGCCCAAAGCCTTACACGACCTTAGAAAATCTTCTCCCTTAAAAAAACTGCTTATACATAAAAAAGTGGTTTGGTCGGTATTTCCTGTCATGTTCCAGAAGTATTACTTATTAGCTGTAAAATACCTAATAATCCCTAATAAGCATTAGAAACATTGTAAAAAAACTCTCAATTCGGTTTTGAAAGATTTTTGTTCCAATTATAGCCCATTATTCCAACAACAAAACCCAAAAAATATGTTATTAAATTTATGTCCTATTTCTTCAAACCTGCAATAAAATCTGTAAGCAATCTAACCCCAAAAGCAGTTGCCGTTTTCTGGGTATAAAACTCCGCATCCCCAAAGGCCACCCCAGCAATATCCAAGTGGGCCCAATTGGTATGCTTATTGGTGAAGAACTCCAAAAATTTAGCAGCGCTGATAGCTCCTGCAATGGGCTTGCCACTATAATTCTTTACATCGGCAATATCGGATTTTATATCTCCCTCGTAGGAATCCCATAAAGGCAGTCGCCACAAACGTTCCCCGCAGCGGTCCCCGGCATTTGTCAGTTTAATGGCAAGATCATCATTGTTCGTAAATAACCCGCCTGCCTCATAGCCCAAGGTTTGCACACAACTTCCGGTCAGGGTAGCCACGTCTATCATTATATCCGGACTGTAATTCTTATTTAGATAGGCAATTCCGTCTGCCAATATTAATCGACCTTCTGCATCTGTATCAATAATCTCAATGGTTTTTTCTGCGTAAGACCCAATAACATCTCCAGGTTTTAAAGCTTTGGCATCTACACAGTTTTCTGTGGTGGGTATTATAGCAACAAGATGTACAGGCAATTTAAGTTTGGCGATCAACTCCATTGTTCCAAAAACTGCTGCCGCTCCACCCATATCGCTTTTCATATAATGCATATTGGAAGAACCCTTGATGGACAAACCTCCTGTATCAAAGGTAACCCCCTTACCCACCAAGCCTACTGTGGGAAGTTGTGAACCCGTTGCTTTTGGCTTGTATTCCATTACAATAAATCTGGCCGGTGTGTCACTCCCCTGGCCAACCGCCTTGAGTGCATATAATCCCAATTTTTCAATGGCCTTTTCGTCATGGACTTCCACCTTAAAACCAAATTCCTTACCGGATATAACTGCTTCTTGGGCAAAATTAATAGGGGTGAGTTTATTGCTGGGGGAGTTTACCAACCTTAGTATTTTAAGTTGGGTTTCTGCTATGGCCCTGCCTTTGTCTGCTGCAATTTTTACTATATCTTCAAATTTTTCGTCAACAAAGAATTGCAAATTCAATGGTTCTGAATCCCATTTATCCGTAGATAAATTGGATGTTTGGTACAAACCCTTTTTGTAAGTCCCCAATAGCAACCCACTAACAATGCCTTCAGTCAATATTGATATAAATTCAGGGTCAAAATTTCCGTTGCTTATATCAATGCTCAAATTGGAAGGCAATTTGGAGGCTTCCATTTGAAGAAAGCGCTTAAAAGCGTCTATCACCATTTTAAGGGTTGGGTTTGTTCCCAAGCCCAAACAATATACCCTTGTTACACTTTTATGGGCAACGGGGTAAAACAAGGAGACTTCTTTTTTTTCAGCCTTTATTTGTTCCGTTAACAGTGTCTTAGGGAGCTGTAGTTCCTCAGCTAATTTAACAATGTCCGACTCCAAAATTTCCCCTTGTACCAAAGGTACTATAAGGGTTTCCAAAAAAAGATCTTTATTCTTTACAATGCTGATCATAAAAGCGTTTTATATTTAATTCCTATAATAAAGAAATTCCATGGCTGCTGGGAATTCCTGACTCCAAAACCATTCCTCGTGTTTTCCTTGGGGGTCAATATGTAATTCAATGTTTACCATAGCGCCCTCTTTGTTCTTATCCTCAAGAACTTGTTTCAATCTTTTGACATTCCCTACCATATTTACACTTTCGGCCCCACCGGCATATAAATAGATATCCGTGGGATAAGGTTGATGAAATGCTATGGCATCGAAATAGATCTTAGGGGTAATCCAGAGCGAAGGAGAAAAAATCATCAGTTTCCCAAACACTGAAGGGTACCTTAAACCTGCATAAATACTTATTAGCCCCCCCATAGAGCTCCCTCCAACTCCTGTATGTTCCCTTTCTTTTAAGGTCCTAAAATTTTTGTCGATATGGGGTTTTAGGGTTTCCACCAAGAACTTAAGGTACTTTTTACCGTCCCCTTTGCCCCATTTGGTTTCCTTAAATGGAGAAAATTCCAATACCCTTTCCTCCTCTGCATGGTCTATTGCCACTACAATGACATCTCCCATTCCCTTGCTTGCCAAATCCGAAAGTTTTTCATCAATGGCCCAGTTCCCAAAAGGCCCGCCGCCATCAAATAAATTTTGACCATCATGTAAATACAGTACTGGGTAACTTTTTTCGCTAGACCCATAGCTTTTGGGCAGGAGTACGGATATTCTCCTTTTCCTATTTAACTGCGGAATTTCATAATCCTCAGCTATTATACGAATCTCAGGCCTGTAGGAAATTGGATTTTCCCCTTGACCTCTTTCGTCGTTGATATTCTGCTCCAACATTCTCTTTTCCATAATTTTATCCCAACAAATGCGGACAAAGATAATCTGTTTTAAAACAACAGTGCCATCAAAGTAAACCCAATCTGTTGGTCCACCCAATATTTGGACCAAATAATCCCAATTTCAAAGTTCAAATAGTTGATTTCAAATTAATTAATGGGTGAAAAAGAGGATTAGGGAAATAATAATTGTGCTGTTTATCGAAGAAAGGATACCGTTGATTTTTTTCACAACATTCTGGAGTGTGTTCACAACAAAAATGAAGCGGAACTGTCCAATCCTCCTATCTTTACATTGTATTTAAGTGATAGTGTTTCACCCCAAATCAAACGCGAAACTTAATTCCAAGTGCTTTTTCCCCAAATCAGCACTTAACCTTAAAGTAACGCTTTAAAATAATAAACCAAATTTTACTGAAAGACCTACTTAACTAAAAAATTGCCCCTCCATAGAGGGGCTTTTTTTTTGATTAAATCGGTCATTTTTCCGAATTATAATCCCATGAAATCAAATTATTACCATCAACATGAAGATTTACCACATAAAGCCTGCAATTCACAACAAAAGTTTATTTGACGAGCAACTTCTCTATACATTAGCTGAACAAGCAAAAGACGTTTTATCCTTACAGGATTTAAAATATATATCGCCTAACCAAAATTGACAAATCCTACTTTGCAAAAGAGGCCCTTTTTAAGGGCCTTTTTATTTTTTTTACTAATCGGTATCCGTTTTAGAACGAGTAATTTAATCCAAATAGCCAATAGGTCTGCAGATCATTGTCTATAGAATCGAAAGTAGGCGTAGGGTCACCCACATCAAGATTGTCAATAGCATAGCTCAAGGCTTCCTGTCTGTTGTTTCTTAGGCCAAATTCAAAACCTAGACCAATCCCCTTCCACAAAGTATATCCAAAAGAGTTGGTCCAAGTCCAATTGGAGTAATCCGCACTCTTATAGCTCTGAAACATGGACAAATTGGTTTTAAAATTAACCTTTCCCAATTTTCTTGTATAATCTGCCACTATTTTAGCACCTAATGAAGATTCAAAGACGGTATCCTCACTGCTAAAAACAAAGTTGTAGTTTAAGGGATGAATAACCACCACTAGATCGGCTATCGGGGTCCAAGTAGCTCCAACCCCCAAATCCAAATACCCAGGGTCATTAAAATTATCTATAATTGTTGTCCTATATTCCCCTAATGTAGAAATAGCAAACTTATCGCTCAATTTCTGACCGTATAATGAGGTTATATTAAAAACATCTGTAGCCGAACGGAAACTATCATCATCGGTATCAATATCCTTGTCATCGATTTTTACCCACCCAAGATTGATATTCAATGAATTTCTCCAGAAGTATTTTGGCTGATTAAGATTGGCAAAGGCATTTGCAGTAATACCTATATTCCCAGCGCTGGAATTTGGAGCGCCTTTGGAGTACCAATTGTTAAATCCGGAGAGACTGGCACCAATGGTTCCAAAAGCTCCCTTTTTCCACCCAGGTATGGCATCTATTTTTCCCTGAATGGCGTCTACCCTTCCTTGGATCGCTGAAATAGAATCCTTTTTACTTGCTTTTTCCGCCTTTAATTCCTCCAAAGTTTGGGCAACAGTAACGTTCATAGCCAGCAAAGCGACTATAGCTAATACAATTTTCCTCATAATAATTAGTGTTTATTTATAGTAGTGCAAAAATAAGGAATGTAGAAAAAGGAGGGAATTATATTGATTGTTATTTTGCTTTGAAAAGTGGCACAGAAGAACAGGCTTCCCCGTACATTACACTTTTGGCAACCGATTGAATTTTAGTAGTAGCCCATAAATATGCATTAGCTGGAACAGGTTTGTTGGAACAACCTTTGATAATAACGGGCTTATCCGCAAATTCGGACACATCCAAATTTTCTATTACGGATTGATAGAGCGAGGATTCCAGCATTTCCAAATCCCCAATAATGATTTTCTTTGCGTAGGGCTGTAGTTTAGTGGAAATAAGCATATACGCCCAACCAGGCACTATGGCATCAGTAGAACAGCTTAATGCCACATAACAATCTTTGTATTGACTCCAATCACAATCCTCCAATTGTGCCCTAAAATCCTTTTCCCTAAGGATTAAACCTTCATACAGCCAATCCTTAATATCCAGAACTACCCTGTTCCCCTTGGGGTAGTAGTCCTCAAGATTAAAGGTTACCAATTTACTTTGGGAGACACGATTTATAATTTCAGACATAAGTTTTCAGTTTTCCAATAATGGATTAATTACGGCAAGTAAGTTTACGCGATAATACCTTATCAACAATTGCAGTAAACACCGGAAGCCCTAACTATAGCATTCCCAATTCCAATTTGGCTTCCTCACTCATTAATTCTTGAGTCCAAGGCGGGTCAAAAGTAATTTCCACCTCAACATCCTTAAGTTCGTCAATGGACTTCACTTTTTCTTCCACTTCCATTGGTAACGACTCCGCAACCGGACAATTGGGGGAGGTCAAGGTCATCAAGATCTTAACTTCATTGTCCTCATTGACGAAAACATCATAAATTAATCCTAATTCATAGATATCCACAGGTATTTCCGGATCATAAATTGTTTTTAGGACCCTTACTATTTTTTCGCCCAATTCCTGGGTGTCTATAGTTTCAATTTCTTCGCTCATTATTATAAATCTTTATGGTTTGCACAAAGGCTATGTCCAATAATTTCCCCAATAAGGGAAATTAATTTAATTGTGTTTGGTATGCCACGGCATACAACTTCAATTGTTTTATCATACTTACCAAGCCATTGGCCCTGGTAGGTGATAGATGTTCCTTTAGGCCAATTTCATCAATAAAACTGGTATCTGCGTCTATAATATCCTTAGGCTTTTGATTGCTGAAGGCTCTGACCAGGATAGCTATGATGCCTTTGGTTATTATAGCATCACTATCGGCCGTAAAAACCAATTTATCGCCTTCCAATTCGGCATGAACCCAAACCTTGCTCTGACAGCCCTTAATTATATTATCCTCCGTCTTATATTGCTCCTTGATCATCGGAAGGGATTTTCCAAGCTCTATCATATATTCATAGCGCTGCATCCAATCCTCGAACATGGAAAATTCATCTACAATTTCTTCCTGTATTTCCTTTATACTCATATCTAAATTTTGTGCCCACATTAAAATGGTAACAATTCACTGCAAAAATACAACAAGTAATTCTGCTTATCAACAATTTAAAAGATTGAAAACTAACCCAATGAAGTTAAGAAAGCATTGTCTTTGCCCTCCGTACGCTGGCTACCAATATATCCACTTCCTCCTTAGTGTTATAAAAACTAAAACTAGCCCTTACCGTACCAGGTATTTTATAAAAGTCCATGATAGGCTGTGCACAATGATGGCCCGTCCTTACTGCTACTCCCAACTTATCCAATATACTTCCAATATCATAAGGGTGCAGCCCTTCTATATTAAAAGATATTACGGCGGTCTTTTCCTTTAAATCCCCGTAAATTTTTAGTCCGTCTATTGCCAGAAGTTCTTTGGTTGCATATTCCAATAGCTCGTGTTCGTACTGGGCAATGGCCTCAAATCCGATGGCATTCATATAGTCCAAGGCAGCACCAAAGGCTATACCTCCACAAATATTCGGTGTTCCTGCCTCAAACTTATGGGGAAGATCGGCATAGGTAGTTTTTTCAAAAGTTACCTCTGCAATCATTTCGCCCCCCCCTTGATAGGGCGGTAATTTATTTAACCACTCCTCTTTCCCATAAAGCATTCCTACTCCTGTGGGACCACACATTTTATGGGCGGAAACCACATAAAAATCCACATCCAATTTTTGTAGATCGGCCTTTATGTGAGGAGCTGCTTGAGCACCATCTATCAGGACCGCAGCGCCCACCTTATGTGCGGCATCTACAATTTCCTGAATAGGGTTAATGGTCCCTAAAGCGTTGGATACATGATTACAGAAAACCAATTTGGTACGGGGCGATAATAATTTATGGTATTCCTCCATAATCAACTTGCCGTCCAAACCCATTGGAATTACTTTTAAAACAGCTCCTGTGCGTTCGCAAAGCATTTGCCAAGGAACAATATTGGAATGGTGCTCCAAGGCAGAAACAATAATCTCATCTCCCTTTTTCAAAAAAGTGGCAAAACCATTGGCCACTAAATTAATACCATGGGTTGTTCCTGAAGTAAAAATAATTTCATGAGGTTTGGCGGCATTAAAGTGCTTTTGTATTTTCTGCCTTGCCTGTTCGTAAATATCCGTTGCCTCTTGTGAGAGGGTATGTACCCCCCTGTGGATATTAGCGTTGTACCTACTGTAATAGTCCACAATTGCATCCATAACCTTTTGTGGTGTCTGGGAGGTAGCGGCATTATCCAAATACACCAAGGGATACCCATTGACTTTTCTATTTAGTATTGGAAAGTCTTTTCGTATACTTAATATATCTAGAACAGTTTGTATCATGATAAAAATTCAATGATGGGAAATGGGTTGAACAGGGATTTTATAGGTCGAATCCTAAACGAACCCCCAATTTGTTGGCGATCAGTTTATTGATTCTCACTTTTAGTTCCGGGATCCGTACACTTTCCAAAACGTTGTTGGCAAATGCATACATAAGTAAGGCCCTGGCCTCCTTTTTTGGAATCCCCCTGGACTGAAGGTAAAATAAGGCCTCCTCATCCAATTGCCCAATAGTACAACCGTGGGAACATTTTACATCATCTGCAAAAATCTCCAATTGCGGTTTTGTATTGATGGTAGCCCTATCACTAACCAAAATATTATTGTTTTGCTGAAATGCATTGGTCTTTTGGGCAATCTTGTCCACAATAATCTTCCCGTTGAAAACCCCTGTGGCATTTTCCCCATAAATACCCTTATAGTCCTGGTGACTTTCGCAGTTGGGCTGAATATGGTGCACCAAGGTATGATGATCCACATGCTGCTTTTCCTCAATAATGGTAACCCCCTTCATGGTAGAATCTATACGTTCCCCATTTTGGTAGAAATTAAGATTGTTACGGGTCAATTTGCCCCCAAAAGAAAAAGTATGGACGCTTACAACACTCCCGTCCTTCTGATCAATATAGGTATTATCTATCAGGGAAGCGGTGGTTAAATCATTTTGCACCTTATAATAATCCACATTGGCATTCTTGGCCGCAAATATCTCCGTTACCGAATTGGTAAACACTTCATTGGCCGTTAGACTCTGATGGCGCTCTATAATCTGCATTTCCGCATTTTCCTCAGCAATGATCAAATTTCTAGGCTGTAATAATAGCGCAGCTTCATTACCAGTTGAAAAATGAACAATCTCTATAGGCTTTTTCGGAATCTTATTTTTGGGAATATAAATATAGGCTCCCTCTCTGCTGAATGCAGTATTCAACGAGGTCAAGGAATCATCCTTGGACGCTATTTTGTTGAAATAGACATCTATTATCTGCTTGTACATAGGCTTGTTCAAAGCAGAGCTCATTAAACATACATCTACACCATCATGGGTAGTCTCTGACAGAAAGGAACTGTATACCCCATCCACAAAAACAATCTTGAAGGTATCTATTTCATGAAGAAAATATTTTTTCACATCCCTGTATTCCAACATACTCTCCTTTTTAGGAAAAATGCTGAAATCTATTTTCTGTAGTGTATTTAAGGAAGTATATTTCCAGGCCTCCTCCTTTTTGGAAGGAAACCCCTTTGTCTCAAAATTCTTAATGGCCTCCGATCGTATATCGTGTACCGGATGATCTACATCCACACTATTTTCAAAAGCCAAGAATGAGGAAACTAATTTTTCTTTTAAATCCATCTTTTTCAGTATTCAGTATTCAGTATTCAGTATTCAGCTTTGCCAACTGCGCAGTGAATACTGCCAACTTATTTATATAACAGTCTCCTGTTTCAACCAATCATATCCTTTTTCTTCCAATTCCAAAGCAAGATCCTTGTTGCCAGATTTTACGATCTTTCCATTGTGTAATACGTGTACAAAATCCGGTACAATATATTCCAACAGGCGTTGGTAGTGGGTAATAACTATAACAGCATTATCCTTGCTCTTTAATTTATTTACCCCATTGGCCACGATACGCAAGGCATCTATATCCAAACCGGAATCAGTTTCATCCAAAATGGCCAATTTGGGCTCCAACATAGCCATTTGGAAAATTTCATTACGCTTTTTCTCTCCTCCAGAAAAGCCTTCGTTCAAAGAGCGTGACAAAAATTTTCTGTCGATCTCCAACAATTCAGATTTCTCACGGATCAACTTCAACATATCCTTGGCTGGCATATCTTCCAATCCCTTGGCCTTTCTGGACTCATTGATTGCCGTTTTCATGAAGTTGGTAACGGATACTCCAGGAATTTCCACAGGATACTGAAAGGACAGAAATACACCCTTATGTGCCCTGTCCTCTGGTGATGTGTCTTCCAGGTTTTCACCTTCCAAGAAGACCTCTCCTTCGGTAACCTCAAATTCTTCCTTTCCGGCAATAACGGCTGCCAAGGTACTTTTACCTGAGCCGTTTGGCCCCATGATGGCATGTACTTCACCTGCATTCACCGTTAGGTTTATTCCCTTTAATATCTCCTTATCCTCTACTCTAGCGTGTAAGTTGTTAATTTTCAGCATTGTTCTTAATTCTAATTATTCAAAATAATTGGCCGCCTTCGGCATTTTACTAAAATCTAATTTTTATGCGTAAAGAAATAGTAATGTTTCCCCTGTGTTTAAAGGTCCCACTGGTCTATTTAAAAATTTCTGTTATCCTACAGATCCCTCTAAACTTATTTCCAATAACTTTTGGGCTTCCACCGCAAATTCCATTGGTAATTTATTCAGTACTTCCTTACTAAAACCATTTACGATCAAGGCAATTGCCTTTTCCGTATCAATTCCCCGCTGATTGCAATAGAAAATCTGATCCTCCCCTATCTTACTGGTTGTGGCCTCGTGTTCTATTTGTGCGGACTTGTTTTTTACTTCTATATATGGGAAGGTATGTGCCCCACATTCGTTCCCCATAAGCAAGGAATCACATTGGGAAAAGTTTCTGGCATTATCCGCCCTACTGTTTACCTGCACCAATCCACGGTAACTGTTTTGGGACTTCCCGGCCGAGATACCCTTGGAAATAATAGTACTCTTGGTATTTTTCCCTAAGTGGATCATTTTTGTACCGGTATCCGCCTGTTGGTAATTATTGGTTACGGCTATGGAATAAAACTCCCCTATGGAATTGTCCCCTTTAAGTATACAGGATGGATATTTCCAAGTGACTGCAGAACCGGTTTCAACCTGCGTCCAAGATATTTTTGCGTTCTTTTCGCACAAGCCTCTTTTGGTTACAAAATTGTAAACACCACCTTGCCCTTCTTTATTTCCCGGGAACCAGTTTTGCACTGTAGAATATTTAATTTCGGCATCGTCCAAGGCAATCAATTCTACCACTGCGGCATGCAATTGATTTTCATCCCTAGAAGGTGCGGTACAGCCTTCCAAATAACTTACATAACTTCCTTCATCGGCAATCACAAGGGTTCTTTCGAACTGTCCGGTTCCGGCCTGATTGATTCTAAAATAGGTAGAAAGCTCCATAGGGCAGCGAACGCCTTTTGGAATGTAACAGAAAGACCCATCGGAAAAAACCGCAGAGTTCAAAGCTGCATAAAAGTTATCCTTTTGGGGAACCACGGAACCTATATATTTCTTGACCAATTCCGGATGCTCCTTTATGGCCTCTGAAATAGAACAAAAAATGATTCCTTTTTCGGCAAGGGTCTTTTTAAAAGTGGTTGCAACCGATACCGAATCCATTACGATATCCACGGCCACCCCGGCCAACTTCTTCTGTTCGTCCAAAGAAATACCCAATCTTTTAAAGGTATCCAGCAATTCGGGATCTACCTCGTCCAAACTATCGTATTTCGGTTTCTTGTTTGGTGCAGAATAATAGGAAATGGCCTGAAAATCAGGTTTTTTATACTTAACATTCGCCCATTCGGGCTCCACCATTTCTTTCCAGATTTTAAAGGATTCCAATCTCCATAAGGTCATCCATTCAGGTTCTTCCTTCTTTTTGGAAATTGCAATTACGATTTCCTCATTTAAACCATTGGGAAATGTATCCGATTCTATATCCGTGTAGAAACCATATTCATACTCTTTGGTCTCCAGTTCTTTCTTTAATTCTTCCTCTGTATATGCCATTCTTCCTAATTTAACAATTGTTCAATGTAACAATTGGTTAATTACTTTTCATCTCTAATGCACGTTTTGGTACATTTTTACTTGTTCGTCATTGCTACATTAAAGAGAGAAACTCTCTCCACATCCGCAAGTCCTTTGGGCATTGGGATTATTAAAAACAAATCCTTTGCCATTAAGTCCCCCGGAATATTCCAGTACGGTACCCACTAGATAAAGAAAACTCTTTTTATCCACCACAATACGCACAGCGTTATCCTCAAAAATTTTATCGGTTTCCGTGGTCTTATTATCAAAATCGAGTTCATAGGACAATCCGCTGCAACCCCCGCTTTTAACACCTACCCGCACGTAATCCTTGCTGGCATCAAAGCCTCCTTCGGCCATTAGGGCCATTACCCTCTGCTTAGCTGTTTCAGATACTTTAATCATTCTTAATTGGATTTAATCTAAATAGTTTACAAATATAGTACATAAGTAGGGTTTTACCATATTTCCTAACATTAATATAACGAATAGCCAAATCAAAATTTCTTATAGACGAAAGGATGACTAAATAGGGCCATTTATTACGAGAGGATCGTTATTGGAAACACAGCTTGCATATATCTTAGCAACTATGGCCCGGAGGCCCATACTACGGTATATAATCAATGTCCTACAAAGTAAAAATTTAGCAAATACTGCCGTTAGAGCTACATAAAATATCTATACGGATTGTCCGTTGGACCAACAGTGAGAAACCATTGACCAGGTTTTGTAAGAAATATTGCCCAAATAGTTCTTTTTGGAAGCCTTAAAATAACTGGGCATAATAAGAACCTAAGGTTTAAGGTTTTTTAATTCCAGAGCTGTCCACAGGTTTTTTGGTCATGGTATACCAGGTTTCCGTTGACCACAGTGATTGGCCATTTTCACTTTTAAAAGGTTTTGTTATATGTATGTAAAGCACCTTGTTTTCTTGAATACCGTCAATCTTCAAAAATACTTTTTTCCTATCTGCAGATAGGTTCACCGTTTTGATCTTAAGCTCTTCCTCTCCCAATTTTGGACCTCCATATTCCTCTGTGGCTTCATAATAAAATTGTTGCGCCTCAAAAGCATTGGCATTCACCAAATCATCAGAAGCTATCGGCTGAGTAAATTCTATTTCCATACCCTTGCTTTTTGCCCTGACCGCCAACATTTCAAAAGTTGATTTTTCATTGTATTTAAATCGATGTAAGGCATACCAAAGTCGCCCTTCATGCCTCCAATTGCCACCGGACCCCACCCCGCCGGCATACAGATTGCCATCGGGGCCCCAGACCGTCCTGTTTATTCCAGCATCCAATCCTTGAATAAAACGAAAAACAGCTCCTTGTTTTACGCCTTCCACCTCATCAATAAAGACCCTTTTAATGCCGCCATGGGTAACATCGCCATGAATCATTTGATCCTTATAGGGTCCGATATTCAAAATGGCAGGTTGACTTGGGGAATTACTAATTTCGCCATGCGGAAGCCATACCAATGGAGGATCTTCCTTATAATCCTTTACCCGTTCCCAATCCGCATGTTTAAAGCCATAAAATTTGCCCTTTTCCACACGTACAATTTTACTTGTTGGTATCCAATTGCCCTGGTTATCGGCCACATAAAGTGCCCCATCAGGTCCTTCTGCAATACCATTGGGGGTTCTAAAGCCCTCGGCTATAACCTCCACTTCACTTCCGTCCTTGCTAATTCTTACTACCTTTCCCCTGTCCTTTACTTCTTTAAATTCCGAACCTAAGTCCGTTGCCAAGGTGGCATAAAAACTACCCTCCTTATAAACCAATCCAAAGGCAAATTCATGATAATGTGAGGTAACGTTCCAGGAGTCACAAACTTTTTGATACTCGTCTATTATCTCATCACCATCGGTATCGATCAATTTGGTAAGCTCCTGTTTTTGCAACACATAAAGTTCCCCATCTACCATTTTAATTCCCAAAGGCTCGGCCAATCCCTTGGCTATTTGTTTTACTTCTATAGATTCAGGGTCTTCGGTATTATAGTTTTTCAAAATGTACACAGAGCCGGAGGCGTCCCAGGTACAGATGACCATTTTGTCTTCGTCAATAAAGTCTATACCGCCTATCCTTGGATGAAATTCCGAGGGCTTGGCCTGAAACATGTCGAAAGACGGGTGCACCGCATTCAAGGGCATTTGGTCACCGGGAACCGTACTCGCCCTTTTTGAAACATAAGGCAATAATTTTCGAAAAGCACTGGTATCGTGATAAAATACGGAATCCGGGACCACAGTAAACTGCTCTCCATCATCGGACCATTGAAGCGAAAGACCATAACCTCCGCCACCTTGTTGAAATTGCAGCAAAAATTCATTCCATCCCTTTTCCAAAACTGCCAATGCGTTTACGGCCTCAGCACCATGATCCCCTCTATTATCAATTATTTCGGAACCATTAAGCTTCAATACCGAACCATCATCACTAATTAGTCTAAATGTTTTGTTTGCCTTTTTATCAGATTTTATAAACCCTTTAAACTCCATATAGAAATGTTCGGTTATTTCTCCCAACACCCCGGAGGTAGGTAAATGAATAGCAGGAGCGATTCCGTTTAATATTGGCAGGGTGTTCTTGGTCAGATCCTCATACAGATCCCCACTATCATTTACCAAATATAAACTTACTGCGGCCCCGGTCTGTTTTTCCTTTTTATCACCACCTCTTCGATCCTCATTGTCCAAGGCAAAAGTGATGTCGGGTGTATTCAATGCAATATCCACAACCCTTTCCTGAGGTTCAGGCTCACTATCCAAGGACAAAATGTAATAGGTCATATTCTGTGCTTCGGACCTGGAAATATCAGGATGGGCAGACATGGGGATAGCGCCCCAATTCCCGGTTCCGCCCAGCCTAATTTTGTCTGCCAAGGCATCAATACTGGCCCAATTAAAAGGGTACCTCTTAGCAATGGAATCATATGCAGGGCCAACCAGATTTTCGTTTTGAAGATGACAGGCACTACAATCGCTACTTTCAACTATTTTTCTTCCAACCGCGATCATTCCCATATCATCTTCTTTTGGGGGTGCCCAATCTGCCGGAACAGGATTAAAATACGTCTTAACCACAGTATTTTGAGCAAGCTCCAACCCATTGTTATTTTCATTTCTTTTACCCCCCTGCAGGACTTCCCTAAATATCAATTCATTGTCAGTACCATAATTCAATACGGGTACCAGGTCTTTGGATGAACCTTCAAGAATAGTAAAGGTTCTAACCAATCCTGTACGACCTTCTTCAAATGTGTACTCAGGAATTTCACGAATCTTAACCGATTTTCCTGTTTTTGATATCAATTCAAGATTTATTCCTACTTGGCCGTTAATCATGGAGTAACCCATATAATTGATTTCAGGAATTACCATTCCATCTTCACTCTTTAAACTCCATTGTGTTTGCTGGGAATCATCCTGCACATAGGCAAAACCAAAACTTGTAGGTTGTATACCATGGGCCGTGGTATATACGGCTCCCTCATAATTAACCCCACCTTTCCATACTTTGTAAAGATTTCCGGTTTGCAGGTTGTAACAAGTATACAAATCCTTATTCAGGGCAACCGTCAACATTCTTGGTTGTTTATCCATGACAGATCTAAACACCCATGTATCAATAGGTCTGTCATAATTTACTTTATGCTCACATGAGAGATTAAGAACAATAATAAATAAGAGAATGGGCAGGCGAGGGAAAACGGTATTTTTCATTTTTTAACTATAAAAACTTTTAGGTAAAATAATATTACAAGATATAATAAGTTTGCCAATAAGCCGGCATTTGCTTAAACGATTAAAAATTGAAATAAAAGGTATTAAACCTCAGGGCAAGCCTGTCTGTATCCTATGGTTAAAACAAATTTTTTCTCATAAATTTTTTCTATAGTTCAGGATACATACCCCATGGTGTTGACATACGGTGTCCCTCTTGCCACTACTG
>Ga0208032_1000174_pt1 | contig 47477 bp, 41 predicted proteins | sample MalvirAntarct_66_FD_184254 | JGI IMG/M metagenome (GOLD analysis project Ga0208032, IMG submission 184254) | Marine viral communities from the Global Malaspina Expedition - Malaspina viral metaG Antarct_66 (SPAdes) (version 2) | ecosystem: Environmental > Aquatic > Marine > Oceanic | place: West... | reverse complement strand
CAAAATGGGTCGTTAATACTTCTGGCAGTATAAACTTTAATAGGTCCAATGATAATTCCAATGCGATCGTTTTTCTGCAAAGATCTTATTCTATTTTCAATTCACACACAACTTTTAGGATTGATCCCCTTAAACTTCAAAACCACAAGAATAGACTCGCTTCGCCAATCTGCATTCAGCCTCTTTCCGTTTCCGGTTTTTTAACCCCCTCAGAACCGTAGAAAGCACAATCGGCGAAAATGCCGCTTGACCTTTCTTCACCCTACCCACAAAAAAGGATTTTTCCATGATTTCTTAATTTTTTAAACACCAAATTGGACCAGATAAATTTTCTTTCTGTACCCATTTGAACTCAAATGATTCGATATGATTTATAAGGCTAAACAATTGATTCTTAGTTTTTTATATTCAATATCGATCGACTATATTTATCCTTGGAAAGGATAGCAAGTTGTATTCTAAGTAACTTAGAATTGTCTACTTCTGACGAAGTGTTTGTCTAAAGATCACAGGAAATGGAACAAAGGAAAAGAGGCCGAAAACGATTGGGAAAAAGTAAGCGGTACCATAACATAATGCTCCGGTTCAACGATGCGGAATATGATAAATTGAAGATGATCTGCGAATCTTATCACTTGGATATTTCCGAAAGGGGCGTAATTAGCCCTCTTCTACGAAGGCTGGTGCTGGATAGGGAATCGGAGGAAAGGGACAGGCTCCCGAACACCTCGGACCTTGCCCACCATATCAACAGGATAGGCAGTAACATCAACCAATTGGTAAAACTGGCACACTTCAAGAATCTGAGAAGTCCGAACAGTATTTTGGTAGACGAGATACGAAGGACCAATGAACTGCTGGGCGCACTTATGGAAATTACAATAAAGGAACGCACGGGATGATAGGAAGGATAGGATATGGGGAAAGTTGTCAGGGAATGCTGAACTATGTCTTCGGCAAGGAGGGCATGCGCATACTCGGCTATGGGAACATGTACTCCCAGGACATATCGCAAAAATTCTTCGGAAGGGTACTCCACTTTCAGGGGCAGCGAAATGCCACCAATAACCGCTATGTCCATATTACCCTGAACCTTCCCCTGGGGGAACACCTGGATGACAAAACCTTCCAAGCAGTATCAAGGGAATACATGGCGCAAATGGGCTATGGGGGACAGCCCTATGCAATGGTAAGGCACACCGATACCGGGCACGAGCATGTCCATATCATTACGACCAATGTGGACGATGATGGAAAGGTCCTCGGAATCTTCAACAGTTACCGAAGGAATGTAGCCATCCAGCGATACCTTGAAAAAAAGTTCGGACTATCGCCATCGCCACGTACCAGGCAACAGAGGGAGCTCCCGATCCTCAGGTCGCCAGAACTAGGGTTCCATTTGGACCCTGCCCAAGGGACGAAGTTCTATTTGCAGGATGTGCTCAATGGCATCCTGCAAAAACACAAAGTGCGGAGTTTTGGGGAACTGGCCAAACTGGTCAGGCCCTATCACATACAGGTAAGGGAAACAAAAAACATATCGGGAGGGATAGGGGTGGCCTATGGCCTGGACAATCAAAAGGGCTATAGGACCCGGTTCATCAACGGCTCCACCGTGCACCGGAGCTTGAGCGGCCCAAAACTGCAGAAGATCTTCGAGGCCAATTCCAGATCGAAACTACTTCCGATGCACCGCAAGCGTATATTAAAACAAATAGAAATCACCTATGGCCTCTTCAAAACAATTCGGCCCAAGGAATTGGCAGCAGTGCTCAAGGAATATCAGGACATCGATATCAAACTGGACAGAAAAGGGGATGTTATCAAGGGATATACCATCCATGACAGAGCGGGATATATGTTCACCGAAAGAGAACTGGGCCAAAATATCCGAATGGAGAATCAAGCGGATATTTTTGGAAATGGCGACGAACCCACGGAAATTGATACCGATAGCAGGCAGTTCGCAATAGAGATCCAAAAACTGATAAAGGAGGCATTCCGAACATCCCATCTTAAATCCCCAGAACGGCACGGACTGCTCTCGGAAAGTATCATGACCAAAAACCTAATGGATATCCTTCCATATATAGCAACCTCAAAAAGCTACATTTTCCTTGAGCGCCATTTACCAGGGTCTCAAAAAGGATTGTTGAGGAAAGCTCTTGAACGGGAATTCCCGACGGTCAGGGATGGATTGTTCCAATTGGAAACCAAGAAGGAAATGGAAACCCTGGAAGGTAAGTTCAACCTTATCGGCAAGGTCTTGGAAAAGGGCATATTCGATGTCGGGATGGAGCAGGGAAGCGTCCGGCTATTGTTCCAGGCTTTGGGGGTAAAGTATCACGATAACCAGTTGTCCTGTGCCAATTCGAACAGGCATACGGTCACAGTCCGTTTGGGAAATTTACCTTTCCCCAAGGCCATGGAGCAATATGTATCCAGTGGATTTGTACGTCAAAATCATTCGGTGCTGGAACTATTGGCCGAAAAGAATTCGGAAAACGGCCCGAAGCTGACGGCATCCGCTTTTTTCCTGCCCATGATCTTTCCAAAGCTTTATGAAAAAATGGATCCTGTTTACCAAAAGCAATATGAAAATGTCGCCTTGGGTTCGTATGTGAAATACGCCGAAGGGATGCACGCCCCATATGAAAAATCCCCAAAGGACTATATCGCATTTTTCAATGCCAAAGGGTTCTATTTTACCAGAACGGAAAATAGTTTCGAGATCAAATCCATTTATACGGACAAAGGAACAAGTCGCACGCTCTCTAAAAAAACGGCCCTTTATTTGAACTCCGTACCCGATCTGTCTAAAACATTAAACGAACAACATACTGTCATCGACGGACTTGTTAAAGACGGCAGGGACCATCTAAAGAACCTATGGGCGGGCCATCTAATGGAAAGGGAGATGTACCATAGGGTAGCTTTTATGTTGACAGTGGAAAAGGTTTATCCCAACCTGCATCCGGAGATGGTGCAGCACCACATGGACAACGGGCTTCGAAAAAGTGTGGGCCAAGCGATCAAAAGACAATCAAATATCCAACAAAACCGATTACTCAGAAAAGGAGTCTATGCCATCAGTTCGTTGTTGGGCAAGGGGCAAGAAGAGGTATATAACGGGTTCAGGGATGAATTCACGGATTATTCAAAGTACAAGGGCAGGGGGATGTCGATTTAAATCTGAATCTATATCTTACTGGTCATCATTAGTCCAAAAAAAACTGTTTTAAAAATCTATTTTTTTTCATTTATACATTCAATTGCTTCCCAGAAAGACTAAAGTAGCATAAGGCGTATTGTGTTTACAGCTATCCTTGACACCTAAACTCGGTCGAAATTGGAGAAATTCTAGTTATTATCGCGAAATCTATTATGAAATGCGCTAATAATATGTTATATTGTGTGTGTAAGATGATTAATTAGAATGAAATTATGGCTACAGTCCGAAAATCATTGACCATTACCGAAGCCCAAGAACAATGGATTAAATTGCAAATTGAAAATGGAGGTTTCGCCAACGACAGCGAATATATGCGACATCTAATACGTTTGGACGAGGAACGTAATAGGGAATTTTTAATTACCAAAGCAGCTATTCGGGAGGGCTATGATAGTGGTGTTAGCCCTAAGATCAGAACTGTTGACGAGATTATGAAAGCAGCATTAGATCGCAGAACGGACAAATCCCAGGAGCAACAGAATGCATAAATATACTCTATCTTCCAGGGCTGACAATGACCTTGATGATATAACAGATTATACATTAGAGATTTGGGGTGAAAACCAGACTCGGGATTATATTACCGGATTCTTGCAATGTTTTCAATCTTTAGCCAATAAACCGGATCTGGGTAGAAATGCTGCTGAATATGCCCCGCTCCTAAAACGATACAATTACAAAGCCCATACAATTTTTTACGAACCGACGGACCAGGGTATTTTTGTCGTCCGCATATTGGGTCAGAGACAGGATTTTGAACGCCATCTTTAAGCGCTTGTAAAAAAGCAGGAATGTTCTAAAATAGAACTGGGCTATTCTTCAGTTGGGTAATAGTCTGGTACTTATTGGTTAAATATGACACTTTTTGCCCTATTTGTTATAGCCATAGTTCTACCAAGTTTTTCTTTTCCGAACGAAATTCAGTCGATTAACCATCCATTCCTTTTGTTCTGATTTGTTTGGAAATAATTTCAACCCTTTTTCAGAAATAATATCTAGATAATATTCAATTCGCTCCGTAAAGATTTTCATTAGAGGCACTAGTTGAAACTCCTCAATTTGGTCGTAACTCGAAACAATCATTAATTGGTCTCCCCATTTTGTAATTGATGTTTGTGTCAATCTATATGATTCTGTTTTGCTTTTTCCTTGATTTATGTCGTTCGTATAATTTGGCGTATGTGCTGCTAGTTTATTTCGTACGTCAATGACTTTTAATGCTTTTAACGCTGTCGATATTTTTTTCTTATTTGGAACTTTAAATAGTTCGATAAGCTCAATAGTCGATTGCATTTGTAGATAGACAGCATTCAAAACACCATAAAGTCGAAGATACATTTCTCCCTGACCTTCTGATTTCGTAATTAGTCCGTTTTTATAAAATTCAGAAATAGCATATTGAGTGTCTTCAGTCAAATCGATGCAAGCTCTCAATCGATGATGGTCATCATTATTTTCAAACTTCAAATTCCGATTCAGAATTCTTTTATAATCTTCTTCACTTTGATAGTTTCTGACAGGTGTATATCGTAACACACCAAGTAGAATATCGCAATAAATTTCAATGTTACTTTTTAAGCTTAAATACTCTTCTTCTGTCATTTTTTAAATTGCGGAGAAACAAACCTATATGATAATTGATCATTTAGCTATTATACTAACACTACCAAATTAATGTTTTTCCCTAAATAATAATAGTCCGATATAGCGGCCGATAAATGAAAGGATTTAGAAAAAGGAGGCAGTCCCAAAAAAGGTTAGTATTGCGGGACCGACGTTTATTTGAATTTTGGAAGGTTTATGCTATTTGCCGTACTAAGCGAATGCTGAGCATGGGCATTATAGCCTACGGTGCAGCGCTTTGTATACTAAATCGGTATATTAAATCAGTCAATTAAAACCTCTATTTGCTATAAAAATTTTGCAAAACAGAGACAATCAGGAATGTCTTTTAATTTACCATAATTACTAATTATACTATAACCATTTCTCTGATAAAGTTTATTTGCCTCTGGTTGTTTAGAGCCTGTAAAGAGTATGCATTTGCTTATGCCCAATTCTCTGGACCAATTTTCTAATTCCAATAAAATTTTCTCTCCGATTCTTTGACCTCTAACTTCTGGAGAGACATACATTCTTTTGATCTCTGTAGAAAGATCATCATATTTCGAGAAAGCTCCACAGCCAATTGCCTTGTCTTTTTGTAAAGCCAAAACTACATGTTTTAAATCGGCAATAGAATTAAATTGAGATAACGCATGAGTTCCTCCATCTCTTTTTGCAATATCTTTATTGAGTGATTGCACTAGATTTTTAAATTTGGGATTTTGAGAATTGGTTCTTATAATCTCTATTATATTTAGCTGTGATTTTTTTTAGAACTATTTTATGCCTAAACCGTTAGTAATCCTTTCCGATCTTCATTGCGAAAATAGTAGCACCATCAATAAGTGGGACAAATCCTCTTATAAAATTTGAAATAGGTTTAACTAATAAATCGGGTTTTGAGGATGCAGTTTATGGAAGCGTTTAAATTTATAATTTCAAGTATTTTTTATTTTGTATAAATACGGGGCCTTATTGGCCGCCCCGGTAAACTTTTTTTCCAGTCGCTCCAAAACATCCATTTGCAAAATTTTCTTTTGAAAATTGGGCCTTACATACTCCCTTTCAAAAATGGTTTCGTAGATGTCTTGCACATCTCGCATAGTGAATTTTTCGGGCAGCAGATTAAAAGCGGTGAATTTGTTATTGATGTCATCCAGTAGACTTTTATGAGCTTCTGTCAATATCTCGTTATTATCCATTATCAGTGACGGAACCTCGTGAATATTGTACCAGGTTAGTGATTCATCAATTTCTGTAAGTTCTAAATTCACCTTGTTAATATCCAATAGCGCGTAAAAGCCAATGGAAATATGCCTCTTTGTAAACCATTCATAGTCATTAATCTCGGCAGTAGATTCCAGGTTATTTATTTGAATCAGTTCATCGATAAATTCCCTGCGCTGCCTGTCGACCTTTCCAAAGACTTTGAACTGTTCCAAATAAATACCCTTTAGTCCGGTTCTTTCAAAAACCACTCTATCGGCGGCCTTTTCCACATCTTCGTTGTTTTTGATAAAGCCCGTAATAATAGCATGAAAAGGTCCTTTAAAATTGATTTTGGATATCAAAACCTTCAATTGCCCATTTTCAAAACCAAAGATGACACAATCTATCGTTACCTGTTTTACGAAATCTTGCGGATTTAAAATAGTTTTTTCCATTGTCAAGGGGACTATTTGAATAAAGTATTATTTATTTAAAATCAATTTTTAAGGTAATTGCAAATACATCGCTCGTCCTTAATTATTCACAAATATAATAATTGCAGTTATTATTGTATAAAAAAATATACATTAAAAGAATTTTATTTACCTTGCGCTATATTTTAATTTTTTAAACTATCCAAATTATGTTAAAATTGGTCGTGCAAAATTGGGGAATCGGTATGTTAATCTTGATTTCCACCCTGTTCATTATTTCCAAATCAAATGCCCAGAGTTTGGTTCATGATGATTATGCCGAAGTTTTTGTCTACCAAGACACAGTTTTTAAGTCCCCTTTTATTGACATCGATGAGTGGCGCGATACTCCTGTGAGACACAGATACGTGCACGGTGGCTTTGAAGGTACGGAAACCCGTTTTTCATTTTACTTCCCTTCGAAAGAAGATTATGCAGGACATTTCTTTCAATATATCACTCCCTTTCCGGACAACGAGAATCTTTCGCAAGGGGCAAGTGGCGAAGATGATAAAATTGGTTTTTCGGTTAGTCACGGGGCTTATTTTATTGAAACCAATGGAGGCGGTAGGTTTGATTTTACGGGTCAAAAGAAAGCAAGCGATCCATTAATTGGGGCATATAAGGCCAACGCTGCCGCCGCTCAATTTTCTAAAATAATAGCAAATAGAATCTTTGATACACCCCATACCTATGGCTATGCGTTTGGAGGAAGTGGTGGTGCATATCGTACCATTGGTGCTATCGAAAATACTGAGGGAGTATGGGATGGCGTAGTACCTTACGTAGTAGGTTCTCCTATGGCTATTCCAAGTGTGTTCTCAGTACGTATGCACGCTATGAGAATTCTAAATGACAAATTCCCTCAAATTATTGATGCGCTTGAGCCTGGCGGCAGTGGAGATATGTACGCTGGATTGAACGAGGAGGAACAAGCTGCATTGATGGAAGCAACCAAAATGGGGTTTCCGCCCAAATCTTGGTTTGGCTATAAAACGATGGGCGTACATGGTTTCAGAGCAATATATCAAGGTATGACATCGGCTGATAAAGATTATTTTCAAAACTTTTGGACGGAGGAAGGTTATTATGGTTTTAATCCTCCAGCCTCATTGTTGAAGGCACGTTTGCAAAAACTGACTAGAATTAAAACAGGAATTTCTTATGAAGAGGCTCTAAAAGACAATTTGGTCGAACCGACTTCAGACCAGGAAAGAGGAACTGCCGAGGCTGCTTGGAAGAGTTTAGGCGATGTGGATGGCAGTTTACCTGTGGCATTTCAATTAGAAGATTCAATGCCAAATGTCAATTTTCTTGGCGGTGATTTAAAGATAATGACAGGAGCCGCCGCAGGTAAAACCTTACAATTGCTTTCAATTGAAGGTGATAAAGCGGTACTTGGCGCAACTGCCCCCCAAATTTTAGCACAAATTAAAGGTGGTGATGAAGTGCAGGTTGATAATTCTAATTTCTTGGCAGCTCAAACTTATCACAGACATCAGGTGCCAGGAAAAGAATACAAAGTATGGAACCAATTTAGAAACGACAAAGGAGAACCTCTTTATCCACAGGGTCCATTTCTTTTAGGGCCAATGTATACACGAGGTGCATCAGGCGTTTTGCCAAATGGTAAATTTAAGGGTAAAATGATTATGCTCGAATCATTATGGGATAGAGAAGCTTTCCCTTGGCAGGCAGATTGGTATCGTACAAAAGTCATTGAAAATTTAGGTGATAAAGCGAACGATAGTTTTAGATTGTGGTATACCGACCGTGCCTTACATGGGGATCTGTCCGAACAAGAAGACCCTACCAGAACTGTCAGTTATGTAGGTACTCTACAGCAGGCCTTACTAGACTTAAGTGCCTGGGTGGAGAAAGGCATCAGTCCTCCAAATTCTACCAATTACCAAATAGTGGACGGTCAAGTAATAGTACCTGCATCGGCCGAAGAGCGCGAAGGCATTCAGCCTACCGTGGTTTTAAAGGCGAACGGTTCGAAAAAAGTGATCGCAAGGACTGGTGAAAAAGTGAATTACAGTGCGGAAATAAAAGTGCCAGCTGGTACCGGAGAGGTGGTTTCTGTAGAATGGGATTTAGATGGCGACGGAACATTTGAAAGCCAAGGTCAATTTAAAAAAGAAGAAGAAGTAACGGTAAAATCCAAATATTCTTTTGCAAAACCCGGAACGTATTTCTCTGTAATCAGAGTAGCGTCCCAACGAAATGGGAATTCAAAAACAGTTTTCACCAGAATACAGAATCTGGATAGGGTGAGAGTTGTTGTGGAATAATTGGAACGTCAGACCAATCACGTTCAAATAAACTTTGGTCATCATGATTAACAAAGAAAATCGGAGAATATGAAAACTTTACATGCAGTAAAATCCTTAGCTCTTTTCACCATCTTGATTTTACCCTATTCCGGGTTCTCTCAAGACGAAAGCAAAAATGAGCAGGTGAACTATTCAATACTTGAAAACCATCCTGAACCACCTGAAAAAGAACCTTTTACGGTAACCACAATTCCAACTCCCGATAATGTGTTCGAAACCGACTTGGTGAATTATCTACCAGATGGAAAACACATCATTCTGGAGGCTCATTTTGTGGGCAAAAAAAAGAGTGACCTTGCCGTAATGAAAGAAGATGGTAGTGGTTTCAAATGTCTTACATGTGATTTGGAAGAAGAGATTGGGGACGAAATGCCTGTTCCTCTACCGGATGGTAAAAGGGTTTACTCTCCTCGTGGTATTTTGGAATGTAGCCCGTCTATAGTAAACTGTAAAGAATCTCGAATTCTTTCCTTGGTATATCCAGAAATACCAGAAGCAAAAATTGTGAGAAGAATTGCTACTAATATGTCGCCTAATGGAAAACACGTAGCAACTGGACTAGTAACTACGAAGGGATATATTGTTTTAGTAAGTGAGCTAACAAGAGTATCTGATAAAACAGGCGACCACTACGAATTATTAAATGGAAAAGTGGTGGCAAGTAGTCCTAATGACGCTGATTTTGAGGCATTCAGACCAAAAATAGACGGGGGTGGCGAAGTAAAAAGCTTTGCAGATGGCGGTAAATCGCTCATCAATCTTGCCGTATTTGAAAGTAGCAACTTTGATTTAGCAAAAATAGATCTCACCACTGGAGAAGTAAGTCGTTTGACGAAACATTTTAGTTATGATGAAGGCACATATCCTTCTCCAGATGGCAAATGGGTGATTTTTCAAACACATAGACAAACCTCTCGTATGGATGCTTTTGGGTTAGTACCTCGTCCGTTAATTGCAGGAGTAAATCAATTCGGTGGAGTTTCTATGCAAAGGAATGCTGAGTTTGAAGGCAATCCTAAAGCTACCCGTTTTTATGGTCTAACTATGACGGACAACCACGGCGATAGAGCCAGATTGCCAGAGGAAGGTTATACAGGTATCAATATAATGACTGACAAGGAAGATGGAAAACTTTACAATCATTTAGGAAATTTTGCTTGGCATCCTTCGAGTACCCGTGGCTTTTTTTGGGAACAGAAAGACCCAGAAACGGTGAAGGAAGGGGAATTGACGGGTCGGTTAAGATTAATAACATTCACTTCCAGAAAACCTACAAAAGCCCTACCACCTGTATTCCCAAATTTGAAATGGGCAACTGACCTAAAAGATTTTAAATGGATTACCACTACCTATCCTGAACAAGGTATTTTGAAAGGTAAGGTATCGGGCTATGCTGAAATTAATTTAATAAAACACAAAGAAGGCACCGCTGAAGGTAGTAGAAGAGCTCTAAAATATGTTGATTTTACTGATGACGGTGAGTATATTTTAAATGGAACAGAATCATCTACCTTACGTAGAGGTGATTATACTATACCCGTTATTTGGGATGCCGACATAAAAGTGAGTGGTAAACATTCAGGTTTTTTAGTAGCCAAGGCTGTAAATCTTAGTATTAATGACAGGGCTTTTGGAACTATACATACTAAATTAGATAAACATGAAATAGAAGTGGATTTGGCAAAAGGACTGCCAACGGGTGTTCCGGGTGTTTTAAGGTAGGGTTTAGAGTTACAAAGGGAAGTAAGTTAATTCTGGAAAAAGTATTCTTAAGCAGTGGAATATTAAAAGAAATAATTCATATAAACGAAATCAAATATTGTCTTAAAAATTTAAAACACTGGAAAGATTTATAAATCAGGTAGCTGTTGTTTCGGGAGGAGCTGATGGCTTGGGGAAAGGAATAGCCAACTTAATTTCAAGTGAAGGAGGAAGTGTGGCTTTATTTGATATTAACGAAGATTTATTGGCAAAAGCTGTTTCCGAATTTACCAAACAAGGTTTCAAGGTAGCAGGTTTTAAAGTAGATGTGTCAAAGGAAGATTCTGTAAAATCGGCTATGGAAAAAGCAGAAGCCACCTTCGGTAAGATTGATGTTATGATCAATTGTGCAGGCATAGTAGGGCCAACGAGTACAAAAATTACCGATTACAGTGTTGAAGATTACGACAAAATTTATGAAATCAATCTTAGAGGTTCTTTCTTAATGACCAAATATGCTATCAAAGCCATGGAAAAGCATAATTATGGTCGAATCCTTTTACTTGCTTCTATGGCTGGAAAAGAAGGAAATCCTGGAATGGCCGGATATTCTTCAACCAAAGCAGGGGTCATCGGTCTGGTCAAATGTATTGGTAAAGAATATGCAACCACCGGTATTACGGTCAACGGTCTGGCCCCTGCGGTAATCAAAACCGCAATGAACGACAATACCGCTCCCGAGCAATTGGCCTACATGATTGCCAAAATTCCTATGAATCGTTTAGGTACCATTGACGAAGTGGCCAAACTTTCGGCATGGATCGTTTCAAAGGAATCAAGTTTTACTACCGGCTTTATATTTGATATTTCAGGAGGGCGAGCCACTTATTAAAGCAGTTTATCGATGAAAAATAAAATCGTGGTATTGGGTGGTTCATCAGGAATCGGCAAATCTATTTCCGAGCGTTTTGCAAAAGAAGGTTGGCAAGTAATCTTTACGGGTTCAAATGCCGCTAAATGCCAAAAAGCCCTTGAAAGCTTAGTTGGTGATGGACATTTAATTTGTATTTCAGATGTTCGTTTAGATTCCGATATAAAGAAACTGAGCCAATTGGTATCAACTGAAATTGGCGAAATTGATGCTTTTGTCAATAGCATTGGCATTTCGGAAAGCGTGCCTGTTTTAGATTCAGAGTTTTCGAAATGGGACAATTCACTACAGGTGATGTTATACGGCTCTGTAAAGTGTACTCGGGCATTGATCCCTTTTTTGAAAGATGGTGGTCGCATCATTAATATTACCTCCATTCATTATGAAAGAGTTGCCTTTGGAAGTTCTTCTTATGGTATTGCAAAAGCGGGAATTACCCAATTTACTCGCTCCTTGGCCGCCGAATTAGCACCTCGAAATATTTTGGCAAATACCATTGCTCCAGGGTTTATCAAAACACCAATGTCCATAAAAGGAGATGGGAAAGATGAATTAGACTCTGAATGGTTTCATGAAAATTATATAAAAAATGACCATTTACCACTTAAAAGAGCAGGGCTACCTTCGGAAATAGCAGGTATTGCCTGGTTTTTAGCTGGCCCCGATTCCAGTTACATAACCGGTTCGGTAATTACCGCTGATGGCGGTCTGACGATTACTTTTTAATTCAATTTTATAGGATGTTTTTATTGAACGACTATTCATATTCGGATTTATTTCTTAGTAATTCAGTCAATCATTTTATTGGTTAGATCTAAAAAACAATCCGGCATTTACATAAATCACTCGTGGCGCCTTGATTATCAATATCAAACCATGTCCACCTCTGCGGATAGGTGTAGTTTTACCGAACGACCTGCTTTTTCCTTGTGGACAGTATCATTTTTAAATTAATTGGGCACAAAGCACATAAACGAATATTGTAATTAATTGTTCCAGCCATTGTTTGCCATTATACGGCCGTTTTACGGTACTATTAAAGCAAAATCCAAAAATATCCGTTCTCAGTTCCATTTGTCGTTCCATTTAGTAGTTTCGTTAATTAACCTTTTACGGAACTAAAATTTTCGAAAATTAATTTGATCTATGAGACAGAATTATGAACCAATGGACGCTTTTTGTGGTTGGGGAAAAATGAGATGATTCCATAAAATTACCGTCTAAAATAAGCTAGGCTGCTTTCTTAGAAATTGATGACCTTTTCTAAGGCATCATCAGTCTCTCTATGCATAAAGTTGGCTTGATAATTTATTGTGGTGGTAACTGTGGAATGACGATAAAGCTTTTGCAGCATTTGAATTGGAATTTTATCACCTGAGATATTTCCAAAACTATGCCGGGCAATGTGCATAGTGAGCTTTTTGTTTATTCCCGCTTTTTCTGCAATTTGAACAAGATATTTATTAAATTTTTTGTTGGCGGATTTGACTTTGTTAAAAACATCTTTCGGATTTTTCAGGTCAGCATTGTTCATTTCAGGAAAAACAAAATCCTCACTGGATCTCGGGTCCTTTTCATATCGTCCTAGAAGAGCTATAATTTTCTCAGGTAATTTAAAGGATAACAATTTTTCGTTCTTCCCCATACGGTAGTGTAACCGGCCATCGTAGATATCGCTCCACTTAATCATAAGAACATCACCAACACGCATCCCTGCAAGATAAAAACTAAAGAGCCAAACATTTCGCGCGTGAGATTGCTGTTCCGTTAACTCTTCCAAGGCCTCGATTGCTTGAATTTCTTCTCTGGTAAGCCCTATTTTTTCTGATTCGGGGAACTTGATCCGTATTTTATCCGCTCCAAATGGATACAACTTTCTGTCAACTATTCCTAATCGAATAGCTTTATTGTACAGGGTTCTAATTACAATTAAGTTGTTAATGACAGAGCGTTGAGATACTTTTCGTGTAGTTTTCAAATAGAGTGAAAAACGACGTAATAAAGCCTCGTCAATTTCTCGAAAACTTAAATCATCATTATCGACAAATCTTACAAAATGACCGACTCGCGCTTTATCGGATGATAAACGCTGTAGTTTATTTGTTTTTTCTAAATTATCTAAATAATTATCGGCAATTTCTTTAAAGCTAGTTTTGGTAAGCGGAGTTGCGATTTCTTGTTTTATCTGTTTTGACGTGATATCATTTTGATGAGTCTGTAAATCAATTAAGGTTTGATTCGCTTCTGCCAATTTCTTGACAAGAAGATTGTTTAGGCGTGAAGAATTGGGATGTGATTTTCGCACCTCTCGATTGCCTTCATCCCAATATTTAATGGATATGTAATGCCCTATATAAAGATAGGTTGTTTTTCTGTTTTTAGTTATACGAACCGCTAAAGGAAAAAGACCTTGTTTGTTCGCTTTCTTGCGAAGAGTTACCTTTATACTTGACCCCATACTCTACTATTTACACTAAAGATACGAATTCTAGGTACAACATAGGTACAACAAATGGTGGTTTTTTATGGTTTTATATGGTCTTTATTGTTTTTTTTAAAAATGTAATTAGCTTATTATTAGCCATTTAACCATATATGACCTCAAAATTCTCTGAATTCAAAATCCAGTTCTTCGGAGTGTGGGTTCGATTCCCACCTCGAGTACAAAGAAAACCCCGTGAATCATAAGATTTACGGGGTTTTTCGTTTTAAGCAACTACTTTACAAGCCGACCAGGGATCAATTATGTTACACACAGTTCCTTATTTGGCGTAGGCCCCGGAAGAATAGGTAAGCTCATAACTATGGGTATAGACTTCAAACACTATCCCGAACGGGTCCTGAACATAACACATTTTATAGGGCTTGTCATTGGGATAATATTCTCTAATGGGCATTCTTTGCTTCCCTCCATGCGCCACAATCTTTGCCACAAGCTCCTCAATATTTGGGTCCTGAATACAAAAATGAAAAAGACCCGTATTAAAAGGACTAAACTCTGGCGCTTCCTTGATCCCATGCGGAAAAGAAAACAACTCAATCCCTATACCGTCCGAGGTTGCCAAATGTGCAATTTCAAATTCCTGCCAGTCTTCCCCAAAAACATCGATACACATTTGACCTATAGCCGTTTCCCTCTCCTTTTTTACTGTGGAGGGCTCCATAATAATATACCACCCCATAACCTCTGAATAAAATTTTGCGGCTTCCCTAATATTTGGAACTGTAATGCCAATGTGTGAAAATGATTTTGGATAAGTTTTATTAGTTTTCATGTATTCTATATTAGACCCCAAAATTAATCTATATTTGCCCACGTGGCAATAACTTACCCAAAAGTTATATAGTTACCTAAAAGAGTATTTTAATGATTATCAAATACTTACATCGCCTAAATGATCAAAAATAATTGCCCCTTAGATTATACCCTAAACCTAATTGGCACAAAGTGGAAGCCATTGATACTGTTTCATCTCTTGGATGGCCCTTTAAGATCCGGAGTTTTGCAGAAGAAAATTTCAGGAGTATCCAATAAAATGTTTACCCAGACCGTCCGGGAATTGGAGCAGGACGGACTAATTGCCAGGAAGGTTTTTCCAGTTGTTCCTCCCAAGGTGGAGTATAGCCTGACCAATAAGGGGAAGTCCCTAGAGGACATTTTAAGAAGTATGGATAAATGGGGAGCTGCCTTCTACGAGGACTAAAAAATTATTATTGAAACAATTTTATGGTATAATCCAATAATTCGGTTCCTCCGGCGATTCCGTGGCCCGGTATTACAATTTTGGCCGTGGGGTATTTTTGCTTTAATTTTCTCACCGTATTGGACCAAGCCATTATATTGGCGTCCTCCAGATTACCTTTACTGGCATCTACTTCCTTTATAAGACATCCACCGAAGATGGCATTGTCCAAGGGGAAGTAACCTACAACATTATCCTTGGTATGGCCCTCCCCAAAATATTCTACATATGCCTTTTCGTTCCCAATATCTAAAACAAGACTATCGGTGAAACCGATCATAGGTTTGGAGAAAACTTTGCCATTGGCACCCAACAATTCTATGGTGCTATGGGATGCGTACGCTGGAATATTATATTCAAAGAATGTTTCCAAACCCCCTACGCAATCCCCGTGAAAATGCGTCGGTACCACTACTCGTATTTTACTATTAAGGTTTTTGGTCACATAGTTTATCAATTCCAGAGAACTTTCATCATCCGTTGGCGTGTCAAGGACAAGCGCCTCCTTATCATTTACGATCAACATCCCATTACAGGCCACCCTGCCGAAATCGTTTGTATTTAAAAACGAAATATGTTGGTAGATATGGTTCGATAGCCGATGTACAATAAAATTGTCTGTTTTATAAACAATAGCACTGTCCGCCAATGAAGTTTTAACGGTTTGGCCGACAACTAACTGATCGGTTTGGTTTCGTTTGTTTGTGGCATCATTACATGAAACGAACAATAAGCCTAAAAATGAAAAGACGACTATTATGAATTTGGCCATAACTGAGATATATCGGAACACACTAATAGAGCAAATATAGGCTACCCAATGCTAATATTCTTAATGCAATCTTTCTTTATTGCCAGATTTTCGAAACTCGGTTTAAGTAACTTACACCAATTGGATAAAACAGCGGCATGTGTTGTGTAGTCATTATTTTCAGTGCCTCAGTTTAAGGAACTAAAAAAGTCCCATATTACATCACAGGCATTAATTTCCCTACTTGTATTACCAATTAGTCTTCTGCCCAGATATTGCCTACCTCCAGGCCAAGTGTGTCCCCCTCCCTGTATTTCATACACCTTTAGAGCACCACGTGGATGGCAGTTGCGAAAATTTCTAATCTCTACCTGGGTACCATCCCATGGTTTAGTATTTGGGATATGCTCTACCTGCAGCTCCTCTAAACAACCGTTTTTTTCTTTCCAAAAAGCAACAAAATCCTCATGCGATAAAATACTGCCCCGATTTTTCCCAAACAACCTAATTTCACCTCCTGTATAAGGAACTATAGGGTCCGCGGTACCATTCATCACCAATACCCCTACAGGCTGTGAAGGGGCGCATTGGGAAAAATAGCCCTCCGAGATTGAGGCGGTCAATATGGCCCCACCTCTAAACAATTCGGCACGATCACATAACAGTCGGGTACTCATAAACCCTCCATTAGACATCCCAGTTGTAAATATACGGTCGGGATCAATTTGGTATTGCGACTTCAAACGTTCTACAATAGCTTCAATAAATCCTACATCGTCTACCCCAATATTTTCCGGTTTAAGATGTTCCGTACGCCCATCATTCCAGTTTTTTGCAATGGCGTCGGGATAGACTACAATAAATCCTTCCCTGTCCGCTATCTCATTAAAGCGTCCATAAGTAAGTTTGGCGGTGCCCTTGCCAGTTCCACCTCCCCCATGGAGATGGAAAAGAATCGGCAACGGACCGTCCATTTTATCTTCAGGAGGAAGGTGCAACCAATATGCTCGCTCTCGATCCTGCCATATAATGCTTTGGCGTGTAATATCTGCACCTGGATTTTCAGAATCAACATTCAAGTGCCACACAAGGCTCCCAAGGTTTATGGCAAAAGCTAAGCAGATAAGTAATAATTTGTCCATCAAATTCAAAATATATCCCAAACACAAACGTTTTCGACCAATATATCGGCCAAAGTATAACCCCACCCCCAAAAGCAAATTGTACAATTTCAAATAGTGTCAATGCAATTGTTTACCCCTATGGCCAATAAATTACTTTGTGGTACTTTAAGGAAGTAATTTAATCAATTAAAACAGAATAGCGGCAGGAGCTATATCCAAATCCACCATCAGAATATACATTGTTGTTGCTGTACAACTTTAGGCTACTGTACATTCCTCCTCACAATTTCCTTCCGCGTTTCCCCAAAATATTCCGAGATAATATTTTACGATGACATCATATCAAATTCAAAAAAGGACTTAAACTTGTTTTGATTGGATAGCAGGAAGAATTGTCGTCATTTTTGTTCCCTAATCCTCCTTGAGGCATTAAGGGGAACCACACTTAACAAACAAAACAATCTAATACCCACCCAAGATTATCAATCTAGCAAAAAGGAATGTCGATTAATTTTTTATGGATAAAATTTTGACCTATATGCATTTAATGGAAGGGATTCCTGATTTTAGTGCTTATCTTAGGGCATATTGAAAATATCATTGTCCCATGGCATTAAAAGTAGCTATTTCCCATAAAACCGTTTATAAATATGATCGAAGGGTAAATCTTTCACCGCATATTTTTAGGCTAAGGCCCGCACCACATAGCAGAACGCCCATAGAGGCATATTCTATAAAAATTAAGCCTGAAAATCATTTTTTCAATTGGCAGCAAGACCCTTTTGGAAATTACTTGGCCCGCATTGTTTTTCCGGAAAAAACCTCAGAGCTATCAGTAGAGGTAGAAATTATAGCGGACTTAAAGACCATTAATCCCTTTGATTTTTTTGTAGAGGAATCCGTCGAGAATTTTCCGTTCACCTATTCAGAAGATCTAAAAAAAGAACTTCTGCCCTATTTGGAAGTAACGGAGAAGGGTCCGTTGCTCCTGGATTGGTTGGAAAAGTTGGATCTAACACCAGTGCGGAGCATTGATTTTCTTATAGGCCTTAATCAAAAATTATACACCTACCTCAACTACACTATCCGTATGGAGCCTGGTGTACAGAGTTGTGAGGAAACCTTGGACAGGAAGTTAGGTTCCTGCAGGGATTTTGCTTGGCTTTTGGTACAGACGCTTCGTCATTTGGGATTGGCGGCCCGTTTTGTTTCAGGGTACCTGGTACAGCTAAAATCGGATGAAAAATCCTTGGACGGCCCTTCCGGCCCTGAAGAAGACTTTACGGATTTGCACGCCTGGGCAGAGGTTTATTTGCCCGGCGCGGGTTGGATAGGGCTGGATGCCACCTCTGGGCTTTTGGCAGGGGAAGGCCATATCCCCCTGGCCTGCACGCCATCCTTTGAAAGTGCCGCACCAGTGTATGGATTAACGGATCCCTGTGAAACGGAATTTGAGTTCGACAACTCCGTAACCCGGATTTTTGAGTCGCCCCGCGTAACCAAACCCTATACCGAAGATCAGTGGAAGGCCATTTATAATTTAGGCTTTGCCGTAGAGGAGGAACTACAATCGAATGACGTAAGATTGACCATGGGCGGAGAACCCACCTTTGTTTCCGTAGATGATATGGAAGCGGAAGAATGGAACACAGCGGCCGACGGGGAACACAAACGCGAATTGGCTAGCTCCCTTTCCCTAAGGCTATTGGATGCCTTTGGCAAAGGAGGAATGTTGCACCATGCCCAGGGAAAATGGTACCCAGGAGAACCCTTGCCACGTTGGCTTATTGGAATACATTGGCGCAAGGATGGCGAATCTATATGGAAAGATCCAAAATGGCTGGCTTCCTTTACGAAGGCTTACACCCTCCCAAAGGATATATCAGTTACTTTCTTAAAGACATTGACCAAATATTTGGCCTGTCCCAATGACAGTATAATTCCGGCATATGAAGATGCTTTCTATTTTCTGTGGGAAGAAGGGAAACTTCCGGTAGATGTGGAGCCAAAAGATTACAATAAAAAAGACACGGCCCTAAGACGAAAATTGGGAGAAGTGTTGGAACAGGGTATTGGTAAAACTGTAGGCCACGTATTGCCATTGGCCAAAAGCAATGGCCATTGGATTACCAATTCTTGGGAATTTAGGAGCAGACATCTGTTTTTAACCCCAGGAAATTCCCCTATTGGATTACGGCTTCCCTTAGAATCTTTGCCCAAAGTACCGGAAGTACCATCAGAACCTACTGCAGAACCTGAGCTGTTCGAGGAGAAGCCCGTATTAAAAGCTTACGGAAAAGAATTACAGGATCGAATAGAGTCCAAGACATCAAAATCATCTGCCAAAAAACAACCATTTGTACGTACTGCCTTATGCGCAGAGGTACGTGATGATAAATTATTCCTTTTCCTACCCCCCTTGAATAGCGCGGAAGACTTCCTGGATTTAATAGCTAGTATAGAGGCAACGGCAAAGGAGCTGGAAATTCCGGTAGTATTGGAGGGTTATGAGCCCCCCAGGGACAACCGTTTGGAAGTACTAAAAATTACTCCGGACCCTGGTGTAATAGAGGTAAATGTGCATCCTGCCAAGAATTGGCAAGAGCTTACGGACAATACCTTGAAGTTATATGAGGAAGCAAAAAAATCCCGTTTAGGGACCGAGAAATTTATGTTGGACGGCAAGCATACGGGTACAGGAGGTGGTAACCATGTTACCTTGGGAGGGGCCACTCCTGCAGATAGCCCTTTGCTTAGAAATCCGCAACTTCTGCGCAGCCTACTTACATTTTGGCAACACCACCCTGGACTTTCCTATTTGTTCTCTGGTGCGTTTATAGGCCCTACCAGTCAGGCTCCGCGTGTAGACGAGGCGCGATTGGAAAATCTTTATGAATTGGAAATTGCTTTTTCCCAAATTCCTGAGGATAAGGAGGTACCTTTTTGGTTAACGGACCGGTTATTTCGACATTTATTGACCGATATTACCGGAAATACCCACAGGGCCGAGTTCTGTATCGATAAGTTATATTCCCCGGATTCTTCCTCGGGCAGATTGGGTATCTTGGAGTTAAGAGCTTTTGATATGCCGCCCCACGCACAGATGAGCCTTATGCAAATGCTACTTGTGCGCACCTTGGTCTCTTGGTTTTGGAAGAAGCCTTACAAACATGATCTGGTGCGTTGGGGTACTGAATTGCACGATAAATTCTTATTGGAACATTACGTAAAAGAAGATATTAGGGATATTGTTGGCCAATTAAATGATGCTGGCTATCCCTTTAAACTGGATTGGTTCGACCCATTTTTTGAATTCAGGTTTCCCTTATACGGTATGGTAGAGATCAATTCCATGCAGATTGAACTTCGTATGGCCATAGAACCTTGGAATGTACTGGGCGAAGAAATGTCCGGTAGAGGAACAGCAAGGTATGTAGATTCTTCTTTGGAAAGGGTGCAGATAAAAGTAAAAAACTTTACCGAAGAGCGTTACAGCCTAACCTGTAACGGAGTTAAAATAGCCCTGAGCCCTACAGGTATCAAGGGCGAATATGTGGCAGGAGTCCGTTATAAAGCATGGGACCCCTGGTCTGCGCTTCACCCTACCATTGCTGTAGACGTACCTTTGGTATTTGATATTGTAGATATGTGGAACAAAAAATCCATTGGTGGCTGCACCTATTTTGTAGCCCATCCCGGAGGACGTTCCTATGACACTTACCCCGTAAACAGTTATGAGGCAGAATCCAGAAGAATTAATAGATTTTGGGATTTTGGACACTCACAGGGTGAGGCAACACCGATGGAAATGGGCCCTACAACAAATTTTTCGGGTAGAATGGTAGAACCTAAGTCTGCTTCCAATACATTTGTATACAAAGAGGTCCCTATAAATCCTGAATATCCACATGTGCTGGATTTGAGGAAGAAGTAATTCATAAATTATTATGCCAATAACAAGTACCAGCTGGTTAAGTAATTATATTACCGAATATAAGAATGACGAAATGTTTACACCACAAAATGGTGTAAAACCCTATTGGAACAAACTCCTTACGGAATTTGATAAATTGGGTTATGACGGATTGATGGCACGCCAAAGGGATATGGATTGGCTACTTTCAGAAAATGGGGTCACCTACAATGTTTACAATGACCCACAGGGATTGCACCGCCCATGGAACTTGAACGTGGTGCCTTTTTTACTCCGCCAGGCCGAATGGCAAACTGTAGAGAACGGTTTAAAACAACGTGCACAGCTTTTAAATTTGGTCTTAAAGGATATTTACGGCGAAGGCAATCTGATAAAAAATGGCATTGTGCCTCATGAAGTAATTCACGGACATCGCGGTTTTTTAAGACAATGTAGCGGCATTGAATACAGCACGGAAAAATTTCTTTCCATTTATGCCGCCGACCTTTCCCGCGGTACTGATGGAAGGCTCTGGGTAGTGAACGACCGTGCGGAAGCGCCTTCAGGAATGGGATACGCCTTGGAAAATAGGTCTACTACCAGTAGAATTCTCCCAGAGATGTATGCCAAAATGAATGTGAAGCGCCTCTCTGGTTTCTTCAAGGATTTTAACCAGATGCTCGTTGATGCATCCCCAGTAAAAAAGGATAATCCCAATATAGCCATATTGACCCCGGGATCCCATAACGAAACCTATTTTGAGCATGCCTATCTCTCTTCCTTCCTAGGCTACCCTTTGGTTCAAGGGAACGACCTGGTGGTAAGGGACGGATTTGTATGGATGAAATCCTTACAGGGACTTAAACAGATAGACGTTATTTTACGGCGGGTAGATGACGCATTTACCGATCCCTTGGAGCTTAGGGAAGATTCGCAGCTAGGAGTAGCAGGATTATTGGATGTAGTGCGTAGAAAAAATGTTTCCATTATTAACCCTGTAGGTAGCGGGGTAATAGAAAACCCAGGCCTAATCCCTTTTATGCCCGCTATAGCCAAATATCTTCTTAACGAGGATTTGATCCTGCCACAAATTGCATCTTGGTGGTGCGGACAGGAACGGGAAAGAAAATTTGTATTAAATAACCTATCCCAATTGGTGATCAAAAGAATTGACAGGACCAATAGGGAAAGTATACATTTTGCTGAGTTTATGACCACTCAGCAGTTAAATGACCTAAAAAAGGAAATTGAACTAACTCCCTATCGTTTTGTAGCACAGGAGAAAATAAGCTTTTCTACGGCTCCAAATTTAGTTGATGGAACTATAGAGTCTAGAAATTTGGTGACCCGTACCTTCTGTATAGCATCAAATAAAGACTACAGTGTAATGCCCGGTGGACTGGTACGTGTAGCTCCGGACAGGGAAACTATTAGGGTTTCCAACCAAAGGGGTGGAACCAGTAAGGATTTTTGGGTATTGGAAGACAGCCCGGTCAAGGAAGATTTATCCAGGCACTGGCAGAAACGGAGTTCCTTGGCCGCATCCGGTTTAAACGATCTGCCCAGTCTTACGGCCGAAAACTTATATTGGGCAGGACGTTATGTAGGCCGTACTTTGGTCAATGCCCGTTTCTTACGCATGGTCATGAGACAAATGGCCTTGGTACAAAACAAAAATGAAAAACCAGATTCTGTTAAACTCCAAGTCCTGTTCAAAGCGGTTACCCACTTAACGGGCACCTATCCCGGCTTCGCAGAGAAAAGCTCCAAAGGCAAAATGGCCATGGAAGACCCTATGCAGGAAATGTTATCCGTAATACTGGACAAAGACAGGCCCGGGAGTTTAGCGCACAACCTTGCCATGTTTGGCAACTCCTATTATTCCATCCGGAATCTGTGGTCTTCGGATATGTGGCGGGTGTTTGAAAATATTCAAAAAATATGGCAGTCCTTTGAAGAAAGCCAGGACCGTTCCATAAATAAAATCTTAAAAGTACTCAACCAACTCATTACCCGTTTAATCGCTTTTATGGGCCTTATAGAAGAAAGTATTTTAGTGCAACAAGGATTACTACTGTATTTTATAGGCCTACAATTGGAACAGAGCATGTTGACCATTACAAAATGTCGCTCCCTGCTCACCATTAAATATGAGGATCAGGTAGAATATGACCTCCTGGAGTATTTGTTGACCAGCCATGAAAGCCTTAATATTTACAGATATAGCTATAGGTCCCATATTCAATTGGAGCACTTATTGGACCTAGTGGTGTTGGACTTGGAATACCCAAGGTCGTTAACATTTATGTTGAACAGAATACAAAAAGACATTGCGCGTTTACCACATTCCCGAAAGGACAATAATTTAAGCAATTATCAAAAATATATATTTGACGCTTTCTCCAAATTGCGATTGGCGGAATCTTCCAATTTAGTCAAGACTAAATCCGAAACCGACTTTTTTAGGAAAGATCTTGATGAATTATTGGAAACACTCTCGGAACTGTTATACAAAACATCCCAATCCATAAGCAGTACCTATTTTAATCATACGGACAAACAAAATCAATTGGTTACCCAATCCTTTCCTTTTTGATATGATTTTTAACGTTAAACATACTACCAAGTACGAATACAATGCTCCGGTGATTTATTGTCATAATATTGCTACGCTACGACCGCGGGAATCCAAAGGTCAACAGTTATTGGACTATAAAATACAGATAACACCTCAACCTGCAGAAATTTCGGAGCGCATAGATTTTTTTGGCAACTATATTACCCGTTTTTCCATACAAACAGAACATATAGAGTTAAAAGTAACTACAAAAAGCAAAATAGTGCGGGATTATGCCCAGTTCCAAGATTCCTTTTTTTCCGAAGCATGCAGGAGCATTACCTTAGACCAAACCCTTTTGGCATTAAAAAGTACGGACCCTGCTATATTGGATGCCAGGCAATATATCTTGGAATCTATTTTTATTAGACGTGCCGATGACAGTATACGGGACTATGCCGAGGTTTCCTTTAAAAGAAATCGTTCAGTTTTTGATGCCGCCTATGAACTGATGCAACGTATTTATACCGATTTTCAGTTTGTACCGGGGTTTACCAGCATTTCCACTCCTGTAGCGGAAGTCATGAAGGAAAAAAAAGGGGTTTGTCAGGACTTTGCCCAAATAGCCATTGCCTGCATCCGGTCTGTAGGACTACCTGCAAGGTATGTTAGCGGTTACATAGAAACCGTACCCCCTAAAGGCAAAGAAAAATTGGTAGGAGCGGATGCCTCCCATGCCTGGTTCGCGATTTTTATACCCGGTTTTGGTTGGGTAGATTTTGACCCAACAAACAATCTTATACCCATGGATCAACATATTGTGGTAGGCTGGGGCCGGGATTACTACGACGTACCGCCTTTAAAAGGTGTAGTGTACGGCAGCGGCAAAAGCAGGCTTAAAGTGGCTGTAGATATAGCGGCTACAATATAAAGTACATGTGCATTGCCGGCTGTTTCAAAAACGGACATTAGGATTTACAACCAATAGACCGGTCGTGGAGCTTTTGTTATTACACATACAGTTAAACCAACATTGGACCAGACTATAAAGAAAATTATAATCTAAAATTCGTTGTGATACCACTTGGTGGTTGGAAAATGACTAATCAGGTTTTTGATTCCCTCCTTTGATATCGGCTTTACCAGGTAACCAGAAAGTTCACTAATTTCTTTGGCCATGGCTATATCATGGGGATTGTTGGAGGATGTTAGCAGGTATATATTAACATCCTTTTTTATTTGGGTTTGAAGTGATTTATATTCCTTGAGAAACTCCCATCCATCCATAAAAGGCATGTTTACGTCCAAAAGGATAATATCCGGAAGATTGGTGGCAGCGCCGAGATTCTGTTTAAGGAAATCCATTCCCTTTTCACCATCGGAAAAAAACTTAATCTTTATGTCTGGACTTATTTCAGCAATGGTATTCTTCATTATAAACTGAAAAATCTCATCGTCATCGATTAGAAAAAAACTTAAGTTATTCATAGCTGTCAAATATTATTTTAAATGTGGTTCCCTTTCCCAATTCACTGTTTACTTCAATATTGGCATTCAATGATTCCAATTGTGTTTTCACCAGAAACAACCCCATACCTTTGCCGGATAGTCCACGATGAAATCTTTTATATAATTTAAAAATATCATTGCCATAGCGATTTAGATCAACCCCTACGCCATTGTCCTCCACTACCAAAACTTTCTTGTCGTTCTCCCATAAGGTACGGATAACAATGACGGACCTTTTGTTGGGATCCCTATATTTTATGGCATTGGATATTAGATTTTGCATTACACTTTGTAAATAGATTTTTGAAAACTTTATTTGGTTCCATGCCGTAAAATCTGTCTTCACTTCTATGGTTTCTTTGTCCAAAGTTTCAACATACAGATCCAAGGTGGCCTCTAATAAAGGCCCCAACGCTATATTTTCCAATTTAACCTGGTCGTCATCGTTCAGAATCCTAACGTAAACGAGAAGATCATCTACCAGGGTATTAATAGCATGGGTTACTTTTTGCAATTTAGGAAAATAACTTTCGGCCTCTTCATAATCCTTGGCTTCCTTTAACATGGACACCAAAGCAGAAACACTTGTAGTAGGAGCTCTTAAGTTATGGGCAACAATATTGTTATACTCCATAAGTTGGGCATTCCGTAACTCTAACTTATTCTGTATAGCTGCCAAAGCGTTGTTTTTATTTTCCAACTCCGTGCTTTTGCTTTCCAGCTCCTTGTTAATTACTTCAAGAGCCTGCATATACTTCTTTTTGGAAGTATCACTTTTCGCCTCAAGATATGACAGACATAAAATAACAGCTATTGCCACTAAATTGATAAGGAATATTGAAAAAATCTCGCTTTTCAGCCTAGCATTTAAAGTATGTGAATCCAGATGTTTTAAAAGCACCCATTTATTATCGGTTTCAATGTCCGCAAATCTATGCTGAACTAGAGGAGTTTGTGCAAGTTCGGTTTTAAAATCCAATTCGGTTTTAATCCACAGATCCCCGTTCTGCAACAAAGAAGTAGTTTCTTTAGTCCTCAATGAATCCACCAACTCAGGGTATTCCTCATAAAAGGTAATATTTCTACTATTTGGAATTAAATGGGCAAACTCCTTTATGCTGTCCTTACTTACCAGGTAATTGCCAAAACGATCCAATAATATAAAGGAATAATGATTGTCCTTTTTCAGTATTTCCAGGAACCTTTCTGCACTAAAATTAATGACAACTATGCCCAATTTGTTGCCGAGGGCATCAAATATAGGGGCAACCCCTCGAATCATTGGCTTATATGGAAATTCCAATATCCCATTTTCCTGATTCAGATTTAAGGGGGACAAATAAATTTGACTTTTCTTGAGATCAGTGGTCGTCTGATAATAATTCCTATCGGCCTTATCCTGAAGGGCTACACTCTTTACTATTTTGCCATTGTCCTGTCTATTGAGTCTATAAACCTCCTTTCCTGACAAATTGATAAGCCTGAATTGACTATAACTGTCCATTCCAATAACAAAATCACCAATTTTCTTGTCTAAATGGGCATTCTTGTCCGGATCAAAGTCGCTCTCACTAAAACCATATTGTTCCCAATAATAGAGATTGGCTATCATGGGTTTTAAAAGTTCTACGATAAGTTGTTTTTTATTGGAGAGTTCATCTTGCTGCAAGGAAATCAGCTTTTTGTGCTCCATTTTATATAACCATAAAACAGCCAAAACGCTCAAAATGAGAATTGGGAGGTAGTATTTAACAAACTTTAATAGTAATCTTTTAAGCAAATTTCAAGCTATTAAATGGTTAAACCCAGTGTTGGAATTCAAACACCGGCCAATGCACAAGCAATATATTCGGGGGAAAGTTTTATTGGACCAGTTTAGCAATTTACTGGAAATCAAATATAAGTAAAATTAAATCTCATCAATCATTTTAAATTTTAATCTTATAAAAAAAATAGCCTTCTAAGACTCGATTAAACCTGACATATACAAATTCATTTTTTAATGAAACCTATAGGATAATATATATGAATTGATTTCTAAAGTCCCATTATTTTTACAATAAAGAAATACGAAAATTAGTCCTACTTCATAATTACCTTTAAAAGTTAAAACTATTTTCATACTTTTAATAGGTACTGACATTTAAGGCTTCTATGCTATTATCAACATTTAATAAGGCAATGAAGATCAAGAAAATCCTTTCAAAAGGGACCTCCCGGTTACTTTCGTTAATTAGGTGACAAGGGAGTTATTGAACCGGATCTGATGGAACCTAAAGAGTAAAACGCACGTTCAACCATAAATTAATACCCATGAGACCATTGAAAAAAGAAGACATTAAACAAGAGGTTTTTGACCTTTATGATGACTATGCACACAACAGGGTAAGCAGAAGGCTGTTTATGGATAAATTGTCCACCTATGCCGTTGGTGGGTTAACGGTAGCTTCACTACTTAGCTTTATTTCTCCTGATTACGTGAAAAAAATCCAAATAAAGCCCAATGATCCAAAATTAAAATCGGAATATATTCACTACGATTCCCCCAAAGGAGGCGGTTCCATAAAGGGCCTGCTTTCTAGACCGGCCGATACCAAGGTAAAACTTCCAGGAATAATCGTGGTCCACGAAAACCGTGGATTGAATCCGCACATTGAAGATGTAGGACGCAGGGCCGGTATGGCAGGATTCATCTCTTTGGCCCCAGATGCCTTGACACCCCTGGGCGGTTATCCCGGCAATGACGACGATGGCCGTGAGTTGCAAAGCAAGAGAAATCGCGATGAGATGTTGGAAGATTTTATTGCTGCCTTTGAATATTTGAAAGCACACCCGGAATGCTCCGGCAAGGTTGGCGTGGTAGGCTTTTGTTTTGGAGGATGGATTTCCAATATGATGGCGGTAAAGGTTCCTGGCTTAGGAGCTTCCGTTCCTTTTTACGGGGGTCAGCCAACTGAAGATATCGATAAAATAAACGCCCCATTACTGCTTCATTTTGGTGAATTGGATACTCGCGTCAATGAAGGATGGCCCGCCTATGAGGAAGCCTTAAAAAAGCATGGCAAGGAATACAAAGCCTATATCTACCCAAAGGCAAACCACGGTTTTCACAATGACACCACCCCGAGGTATGATCGGGAAGCCGCTGAATTGGCCTGGGGACGGACCATCGATTTTTTTAGGGAAAAACTCGCTTAAGATAGAACTATAAAAACAGTTCCAACAGTCATTACAGTGAAAGCGTACTAAATGATATCATGATATACAGCACAATTAGCACTACCAAAACCGATGCCAGTATATCCCAAATAGTATAGCTCGACTTGTTTTCCTCTTTTTGTTTTTCCGTAACAGTTCCAAAGGTTAGTCCGGACAATTGTGCTGCCGAAGGGGCCGGATAAAACATACTCACAATAACTGCAATGGCTATACACAAGGCAAAGAAATAAGCCGCGAACACCAACCAATTAACATCCGCTAGGTTAAAAAGAAAACTTCCCTCGGAAAAACTGGATTTCATTATTTCTAGCGTCAATTTGGAAAACCCTATGATCAATCCCCCCACCAAGGTAGCTATGGCCCCATTTGCATTAATGCGTTTATAAAAAATACCCAAAAGAAATACCGCCGTAATCGGTGGAGAAATATAGGCCTGCACATTCTGTAGGTATTCGTATAATCCATCAGAAAGCCGTGTTATAACGGGTATCCACAACAGGCCCAGACCCACTACAAAAAAAGTAGCGGTCCTCCCCGTTTTCACCAATTCCTCCTCAGGTTTTTCAGGTTTTAATTTTTTATAAATATCCAGAGTAAACAAAGTGGAACAGGAATTAAATACAGAAGCCAAGGAACTCATCAGGGCAGCCAGCAATCCTGCCGCTACCAATCCGCGAAGGCCGGAAGGCAAAAGGTTGCTCATTAGGACTGGAAAAGCTTCATCCGGACTGTTCCAATCCAGTTTTCCCTGAAGTTTAAGCCCCAAGGCCACTACTCCCGGAATTAGAAAAAGAAAAACGGGCATAAGTTTTAGAAGCGCCCCAAAAATACTTCCCCTTCTACCTGCTTTAATACTTTTGGCAGTAAGCACCCGTTGCACAATTACCTGATCTGTACACCAATACCAGATACCTACTATGGTGCTGGTAATAAACAATGGCAACCAAGGATAATCCGGGTCCGAATTGGGTCGCCACATATTAAAATAATCCACACCAATGGTTTCCTTCAGTTCTCCCCAACCGCCTACAGCTTCAAGTCCCATAACACTTAAGATTCCGGCTCCAACTACCAAAACTATGGCCTGTATGGTCTCTGTATAGACCACCGCGCGCATCCCGCCCAAAATAGTGTATAGTCCGGTAAGTGCCACGGTTGCCACAGCACCGATCCAAAATGGTATCCCCAAAAGGGCAGATACCACCACCCCACCTGCATAGATGGTCACGGAAACTTTGGTAAGTATATAGGCAATTAAGGACACAATGGAAAGTACCCATCTAGAACGGGCATCGAAACGTTTTTCCAGAAACTCCGGCATGGTAAAAACGCCACTTCTGGCATAGAAAGGCAAAAACACCCACCCCAACATCAAAACTATCCAGGCGTGGAGCTCATAAATCAATAATGGCATTTTATCCCCGGCACCATTTCCGGCCAATCCTACTACATGCTCGGACCCAATGTTGGAGGCAAAAATGGAAGCTCCTACCATAAACCATCCAATGTTCCGTCCGGCCAAAAAGTAGTCCTCCGTATTCTTTTGTTTTTGTTTTATTACCCACCAGGCAACCCCCAGCAATATCACAAAATAGGCGCTGATCACCACCCAATCCAATGCGTCCAATCCTTTCATTCTAACTTAATTTGGTTTTCGTTGGTTTATATTATTTGAGATTTTTTTAGATAGATAAGACAGGAACTTGTTTTAAGTTATACTCTTAAACTGAAAGGCAGGGAGTCCTTTATGGCCGCAATTCCTTACTACAAATAAGGACCCGGCCAAGGGTTGTTTCTCCAGTTCCAATTCACTTAGCCCCTTCCTAGCTGAAGTTATATATAGATCTTCCATGGTTTCCCCACCAAAGGCACAGGAGGTAACTTGGGAAACCGGCAAGGAAATGGACAATAATTTTTTCCCCGTACCAGGGTCGTAGCGGCCTACCTGCCACCCTCCCCAATGCGCTATCCATAACATTCCCTCGTTATCTATTGTCATTCCATCCGGAAAGCCGTCCTCCTCGGCAATGGTAATGACCGTTCTTTTGTTGGCCAATTCCCCATTTTCCTTATTGTAATCATAAGCCACTACTTTGCGGGTGGGGGAATCTATAAAGTACATAGTTTTGTGATCCAGGCTCCAGGCCAGACCGTTGGAAACGCTAATATTGGATTCCTTTTTCCCAACATTTAATGAAGCATCCAGCACATAAAGGCTGCCAGAAGATTTATCTTCTGCGATGGGCATGGTCCCTGCCCAAAATCGACCTACAGGATCACATTTCCCATCATTAAACCTGTTTTCCGGCAAATGTGTTTCTGGGTTCTTTATCATATCGACTTTCCCTGTTTTCCGGTTAATGAACACAAATCCGTCCTTTACGGCTGCGATGTAATTTCCCTTATCGGAAAGTGCCATAGCCCCGATCATTTGGCCAACCGAAATGGTATTCAAAATATTGGTTATTGAAGACCATTCATGGATATTACCATTTAAAATATCTACCCAACATATCTTTTTTTTGGAGTCATCCCAAAGTGGACCTTCGCCCAATTCGCATATAATTCCACTTACTACTTCTGGATTCATATTTTTTAAAATCTATTATAATTGATTGTTATAGTATTAAAAATATTCAAGGTGACCATTATTTTTTATAAGGAGACGGACTTACCGATGTCCAACCCCCATCGATCACCAAACTCTGTCCCGTTATGTGTTTGGCGTTATCGGAGATCAAGAACAAAACTGCTTGGGCAATATCATTTACAGATGCAGGTCTGCCCATGGGCGTAATATTTTCCCAGGTCCCAAAATAGTCTTTATCCTTCAAGGTCCTTTCTGTCAAGGTAGCCCCTGGGGCCACGGTATTGACATTTATTTTATAGGGCGATAGCTCTATGACCAGGTTCTTGGCCAACATTTCCAATGCCGCCTTGCTCATCCCATAGGCCGCTAAGTTTTCATGAGCCTGATGTCCGGTTACGGACGACATAAAAAGTATAGAACCGCCCAAACCTTGCTTTTTCATTTGATTGGCCGCTGCCTGGGCCAAAAAGAAACTGCCTCCTAAATTGACTTTCATCACCTCAAAAAAAGATTCCGGCGGATAGCTAAGGAATTCCCCAAAGAGGGTAATCCCTGCATTGGCCACTACTATATCCAATTTTCCAAATTCTTCAACGGCCTTGTCCACCATTTGGTTTATGACCGATATATCTCCTGAATCTCCAGTGAAAGCTATACAATTTCCTTTCTTCCGGTCCATTTTTGCCACTGCCTCCTCAGCGAGAACGACATCCAAATCATTCAAAATAACATTGGCCCCATGGGCAACCAATTGTTTACAGATTTCCAGGCCTATACCCTGCCCGGCCCCTGTAACAATCGCAACTTTATCCTTAAAATCCATAATAGATAGGTGTTCGATTAATGGGAATCCCTAACAACCTCGCTCCCCGATTTTCCCCGTAGAAAATCCATATCCGCTCCAAAATCCTCTTTTTTACTGATGCCGCCAATTCCCTAAATTGACCATTGCAGGACATAAGCTTGGACCAGGTATTAAAAATGCCAATTACGGGTTTGTTATTGAATTCATATTGGAGTATTCCTTGGTTCTTCATCCAGGCTCTATAGACAAATCCGTCTTTAACTGTACGTCCAATCCAGTCGCTGCTGTGCAGCTCTTTCTTGTCCTCGTTTTCCATTGGTTAAATAATTTTTTTGTAAATCCACTAAGAAGGGATCCAACCGGATTATAAGGTGAAAAAAGAATATTTCACATTCTTGCTATTTTATGCAGTATATGACCATATTCTGTTTGCAGGCTTCAATATCGTGAACTTTTCCGAATTAAAAACTTCATTTTTTAAGGAATTTGTAATTATGATATTGGTTAGGCCATATTAACATGAATTTTAAAGACCAACAATCCATTTTAAACCTAGTCCGCCTTCATGCCTATTGGATACCGCAAAATGAATTAAGCTTTGGGATTTTACCATTCATTGAGGTCTCAACTGCAATCGACAAAAAAAATTCATAGGACAAGTTCTATCAAAAACAATGTCCCAATGCTAATTGGGACAGGCATTTTTTTTCCCCCGTTATAATTTAGTTTTTACAATTGACGCTTCTAAAACACTCTAATTCAACACTTAATTTTAAACATGATAACTGTCATGTTTTTATTAGACAATCGCAATTATTTTTGCCCTTATAAAAGATAAAAAAGTCCTTTATTTTTCAATATGCAACCAAAACAAAATATTATGAATCCAAAATCGACAAAAAAAGTATTCCTCCTCCTAGTGTTGATGGCAGGAATGGGCAGCCTTATCCTCTCATGTGCTAAAAAAGAAAAAATCGTTTACGAAAACACCGCAGATATCCCTGCAAATCGTGAAATGATCGCAGAATTAACAGCACCCCCTCATGTCCCTACACCCGTTGGGGATAGAAAGGCCAAATTACTTAAGGTAGACATGGAAATCCTGGAACAGGAAGGAGAAATGACCAATGGGGTGCGCTATGTATACTGGACCTTTGGAGGCTCGGTACCAGGTAGTTTTATACGAACAAGAGTTGGGGATGAGGTTGAATTTCATCTCAAGAATCACCCCGACAATAAGTTACCGCACAATATCGACCTACATGCAGTTACCGGTCCGGGGGGTGGTGCAGAGTCCTCCTTTGTAGCCCCGGGTCACGAAAAGGTTTTTTCCTTTAAAACCCTAAATCCCGGACTTTATGTTTACCACTGTGCCACTGCACCCGTAGGGATGCACATTGCCAATGGAATGTACGGATTGATATTGGTAGAACCAGAAGGGGGCTTGCCCTTGGTAGATAAGGAATATTACATTATGCAGGGCGATTTTTACACCAAGGGTGCTAATGGAGAAAGAGGTTTACAGCCTTTCGATATGCAAAAAGCAGTTGACGAAAAAGCAGATTATGTGGTATTTAACGGAAAGATGGGAGCCTTGACAGGAGACAACGCCATTACGGCCAAAGTAGGCGAAACCGTTCGCTTATTCGTGGGCAATGGCGGGCCCAACCTCGTATCTTCCTTTCATGTTATTGGCGAAATATTCGACAAAGTACATGTTGAAGGAGGCGATATGATCAATGAAAATGTCCAAACAACCCTAATCCCTGCAGGAGGAGCAGCTATCGTAGAATTTAAGGTAGATGTACCCGGAACTTTTATCCTGGTAGACCATTCTATATTCAGGGCCTTTAACAAGGGGGCCTTGGGAATGTTAAAAGTTGAAGGCGAGGAAAACAAGGCCATTTATTCCGGTGAACTTGAAGACGGTATTTATCAGCCTGAGGGTGGTGGAATTCAAAAAATGCCTTCAACCAATGGTGTTGTGGAATCGGAAATCCCCGCCAAATCTATGGCGGAAAAGATGGAGTTTGGAAAAGCGACCTATATGCAAACCTGTTTTGCCTGTCACCAGGCAGAAGGTCAAGGAATTGCCAACGCCTTTCCTCCTTTGGCCAAATCGGATTATTTAAACGCCGATGTCAATCGCGCCATAGACATTGTCCTGCATGGAAAATCAGGCGAAATTACTGTTAACGGACAAAAATACAATAGTGTTATGACGGCGCAGACCTTGTCAGATGAAGAGGTGGCCAATGTACTTACCTATGCATACAACAGTTGGGGCAATTCCAAAAAAGATGTAACTCCGGCTATGGTCAAAAGCGTAAGAAACAAATAAAATAAAAAAACAATTATGAGTCCCTTCTTTAAAGTAGCATTTACTCTTTTTGGTATTATTACCGCCAGTAGCACTTTTGCACAATCGGAGCAAATGGTAAGCGTGGAGGGAGGGACTTATATTCCACTTTATGGAGTGGATTCAACCGCGGTCACCGTAGATGAATTTACTATGGACGTATTCCCCGTAACCAACAAGGAATATTTAAAGTTTGTACAGGAATATCCTGAATGGAAAAAAAGTAAGGTCAAACGATTATTTGCAGACGGTAATTATTTGGTGAATTGGGAGGGTGATGATTCCTACGGAAACCAGTTATCCCCCGATGCAGCAGTCACCAATGTTTCCTGGTTTGCCGCCAAGAAATACTGTGAATGCCAAGGAAAAAGACTGCCGACCGTTGATGAATGGGAATACGCCGCAATGGCCGATCAAGATAGTCCGGACGCCCGTAAAAAGGAAACCTACAATCAACTTATATTGGACTGGTACGAAGCTCCTAAATCATTTAACAATTCTATAGGTTCCACCTTTAAGAATTACTGGGGAATATACGATCTACATGGACTTGTTTGGGAATGGACCATGGACTTCAATTCGGTGCTTATTTCCGGTGAATCCAGAAAAGATGTAGACAAAGACAGTAATCTTTTTTGTGGTAGTGCAGCTGTAGGAGCATCGGACTTAATGAACTACGCCGCCTTTATGCGCTATGCCTTTAGAGGCAGTTTAAAAGCCAATTATTCCATAAGAAACTTGGGATTCCGATGTGTACAAACAAAAGAATCGAATAATAAAAACCTAACTTATTAAAGGATATGAAAAAAATTCTCAATACCGGATTGTTATGCCTTATTCTCATCAACCTTATAGCGTGTAACACCAAGAATTCCGATAAAACAACGGCGGAAAACTATCAATGTCCCATGCATTGTGAAGGTGACAAGACCTACGATAAACCAGGTACCTGCAGTGTTTGCAAAATGGAGCTGCAGGAACTAGCGATGAATGTTAAAAAAGAAGGTGAAATTTCGGAGCTATCGATCTACAACCTTCCCTCCAAATGGACCAATCAGAACAATGAGGAAATACAACTGAAAGCGCTAAAAGGAGATGTCTTGGTTATGGTCATGATCTACACTTCCTGTCAAACGGCTTGCCCCAGATTGGTGGCTGATATGCGTGGAATAGAAGAGCAGATCCCAACCGATAAGAAAGACAATGTTACGCTTGTTTTCGTAAGCATCGACCCAGAAACCGATACCCCTCAACGCCTTAAGGAGTTTGCCATTGAAAACCAAATGGATACTGAAAAATGGGTGTTTCTAAGAGGCTCCGAGGAGGACACTAGGGAATTTTCAGCAGTATTGGCCGTCAATTACAAAAAAATATCCCCTATGGATTTCTCCCATTCCAACATCATAAGCGTTTTTGATCTGAGAGGGGAATTGGCCTATCAGCAGGAAGGGCTGGGAGTCAACAATCAGGAAACGATTTCAAAAATCATTGAATTGACCCACTAGTCCAGCTAGTCAAATAGGGGCAAATTTTGAATCCTTAAACCAACAGGATTATTGTAAAGAAAATTATCAAAAAGGATAAGAGCGAAACCTTCCAAAATGGATTCGCCTTCTTGAGCTCCATAAAAAAAAAGGCCACGCCAATACATTTAAGTAACGCCAATCCCAATATGGCCAAGGCAGCGTACTCGAAGCCGGCATTTGCCATAAAGGCCGTTACAAGGGTGAACAACATTAAAAATATCCAGGTGGTCAAAAAAGTACTTTTCATATTTTGAGTGCTTAAAAAATTAAATAGAGAATAGGAAAAAGGAGCAGCCAGATTAAATCGCACATATGCCAAAATGCTGCACTGGCCTCCATATCCTCCAATTTTAAATTCACAGGGACTTTGGATATACTTCGCTGTACCGTCCACAAAATAATTAAGCCTACAATAACGTGCACCATATGAAATAGGGTCAACATCCAATAATAAGTAAAAAAAGTATTGTAGGACAAACCTAGTCCGGCTTCCAATTTTTCGTTATATTCAAATCCTTTCAACGCTAAGAACAGTAGGCCTCCCAACATTGTCAACCTAAGAAAAACTGAGGCTCTTAAAATATTGCCTTCTTTGAATAATTGAACGGTTCTCGCCATAAAAAACCCACTTGTCAGCAGAAATACGGTATTTATGGCGCCGTAGGTTGAATTTAGGAGCATTCTGGAATCATGAAACATTTCTGGCTCCTCCCTGGCCGATACCACCATAAAAATGAGTGCTATTCCAAAGGTCACCAGTTCCAAAAAAATGATGATCCACATCAGTATTCCCCCAGGGGGATAATAAATGCTTTTGGGATCTATTGTCGGGGTCTCCATAATACTAACTTTGGTGTTTTATTTTTTCATACAGTTTTACCAGCGACTGAAGCAACTCTACCGGGGTAGTCAAAATTTGATAGTGGTTTTGCCCAAACATCTGCGGCAGATAAAATTTGGCTTGGGCCTCTATAGCAAGGGCATATGAATTGATATTACGCTGATTCAGTTCCCTAAGTGCCTGCTTCACATCATTTACACCGTATTTCCCTTCATACTTATCGTAATCGTTCGGTTTTCCGTCAGAGATAAGAATTACCCATTTGTTCTTGCTGTTGCGCTTATCCAACAAGGCGCCGGAATGTCTAAGGGCCGCTCCAATACGTGTATAACCAGCGGGTTCTACCGCTCCAATTTTGTTTTTTGCCCTGTTCCACTCCTCATCAAAATCCTTTAAACCCAAATAGGTGGTATAGTTCCTTGTTTTGGAGTAAAAGGAATTGATGGAAAAATCTACGTTGAATTCGTTCAGGATTTCTCCGAAAATAATGGACACCTGCTTCTCCACATCAATGACCTTGTTACCGGCCGCATAGCCATCGCTGGACAAACTAATGTCCAATAGAATCAAAATGGACAGGTCCTTGTCCTTCTTCCGATTGGATAAATAGATTTTTTCGGAAGGCGTCCTTTTGGAATGGATGTCCACAAAAAGATCGGTGATGGCATCCAGATCAAATTCATCCCCTTGTGGCTGCCTCCTTTGTTGTTGATATTTATTGTTGACGGAGGTCAACATTTTACGCAGGCCCATCAAGGTGCTGGCATTTTGTTTAAGCGTATTCTTATAGTATGCGGCATCCGTACCCAATTGCGTTTTCGGATATACCTTGCAAAAATTAGGCTTGTATGCGCGTTTTGAGAAATTCCATTCATCATAGGCTATATGAAATTCCTTGGTGTCCAATTCAACACTTTCGGAGACGTTGGTGTTCTCCATAAAATCGGCCTGATATACAGAATGTACCGGGTCGTCCACACGCACGGTATGCTTCATATTCAGATCTTCCAAGGCGTTGGAATGATCGTCCAGATCATCGTCCCCATCAAAATCGCGCCAGCCTCCTTCCCATTCCTCGGCGGTCTCTACCTTCTCAAAATTATGGGTCAGCACATAATCTTCCTGGGCCTTCTTATCTATTTCCAAAGTGGTGATCTCCTCAACCGCATTGGCCTTTAAAATGGTATTTATTTCGTCCTGAACGGCCTTCTTCGCAATTTCAGAAATGTTTTTAAGGGTGCTATCGGAAACTTCCTCTGCCTCATTACACATCCATTTACCATAAATAAAGGAATAATCGGTAGGCCTTTTTTCGGTTTTAAACGATTCGAAATGCATTATCAGTTCCCTATGTATGTCCTGTGCCGTAGGAAACTCTTTAAAAACATGGGGTAAAATACCATTGGCTGCAATAAGGGCCTTATCCCTTGCCATTTGCAAGGTATGTTCCTCTGCCCTCCCAAAATTGCATTCCATGTTCTTCTGAACCGATAAATACACGATCCGAAACAAATAAAAAGCTCTGTTCTGGGCCTCCGTTGGAAATTCTGAAAACCTCCCAGGAAGAAAAAAACTATTGTTCTTATAGCCGCCCTCACGTTCCGCTTCAAAGATCTCTATTGGTTTTCCCGTAATGGCTCTGGCGAAAATGCCAAGTCGAGATTTAATATCCTGTAACCTTACCGCATGTAACTCCGCTGCCAAGGATTTTTTCTTGCGACTTTTAAGGAATCCCGCTACTTTACTAAATAAGAATTCATCCGGTTCAAACATAGTATTCTAGTTCGTATTTAGTGCTCCCACCGTTATATCATTAAATCACATAAATCTGCAAGAGATTCGGTTATCTCAAGGTCATCGGTAAGTGGCTCCACTACGGCCACTCTAACTGCAAGGCGCTTGGGCAATCCGGAATGGATCAATTTGGCCGCATCCACCAACAACCTTGTAGATACGGTCTCCGTTAACCCCAATTCCGTTAAATTCCTTATTTTATTGGCAATGCCCACTAATTTCTTGGCAACGGACATCTCCAATTGGGTCTCATTCACCAGTATTTCTGCCTCGTCCTTTGGGCTGGGATAATTAAAAGACAAGGCTACAAAGCGCTGTCTTGTTGATGGCTTTAATTCCTTAAAACCCTTTTGGTAACCCGGGTTAAAGGATGCTACCAACATAAAATCCTTATGTGCTTTTATGGTTTCTCCCAGCTTATCCAAATACAATTCCTTTCTGTGATCTGTCAAGGAATGAATAGCTACAATTACATCCGGTCTTGCTTCGGCTATCTCGTCCAAATACAATATGGCGCCAATCTTTATGGCCTTTGTCAATGGTCCGTCCATCCATATGGTTTCGGCACCTTTTATTATAAATCGACCTATAAGATCCGTTGAGGAAGTTTCTTCGTGACAGGAAATGGTAATTAGGGGTCTGTTAAGTTTATGGGCCATATACCCTACAAATCGGGTTTTCCCAGTACCTGTGGGCCCCTTTAAAAGCACGGGAATCCTACATCCATAGGCATGTTTAAAAACTTCCTCTTCTTTTCCCAAGGGCTTATAAAACGGAATATCCCCTGTTAGGGACGTCATCGTATTTTCAGTATTTGTCGAGGATTTTTTGATCAAAGTATCCATGTTTGCTTATTTGGTTAAAAAAGGCCTAAAAAGTTGGGGGGAGGGGAACATCAATGTTCGGCCATAGCCAATAACATCAATTCCTTTTTAGGCCTATTCCTATTGTTAATGTTCTATGACTTCCAAGGCTTCATCACTTGGTCGGCCATGTTTTATAAAATCTACTATATACATTATTATTCCGGTAGCAAATAGGGTGGCACACAATAACAGCACCACAAAGTGGATGCTTATTTCGTTTTGCACCTCCATAAATTCCATTTTAAGCTTGCGCTCCAAATAGACTTGTACAACACCTGCAACGCCAAAGGCTACGGTCATGCCCAGCATTCCAATATTGGACAGCCAAAAAGCAGCTCTGCCCCTTGCACTTTCATATAATTTTCGACCTGTGAGGTTCGGTAATGAATAACTAATTATGGCCAGAACAATCATAGCATAGGCACCCCAAAAAGCGTAGTGTCCGTGCATTGCAGTAACCAAGGTTCCATGGGTATATAGATTGGTCTGTGGCAAGGTATGGGCAAAACCTAACAGACCTGCTCCTATAAAAGATACAATGGCAGATCCCAAAGTCCAAAATAAGGCCAGGGTATTAGGGTGCTTCTTCTCCCCTTTTCTATACATGTTTACTGCAAATAGTGCCATGGCCAAGAATGCCAATGGCTCTAGGGCAGAAAAAATTCCACCAACTACCAACCATATTTTATTGACACCTATGTAATAATAGTGGTGCCCGGTTCCCAGCACTCCTGAAAGAAAGGTTAAACCCACAATAACATAAAGCCATTTTTCTATTACCTCCCTGTCTACACCAGTTAGCTTTATCAGTAAAAAAGATAAAATACCACCCATAATCAACTCCCAAACTCCCTCTACCCATAAATGTACCACCCACCAACGAAAGAAAGAATCCGTAACTTGACTATCAAAGGGCAGCATGCCCGGAAGATATAACAAAGCGGCAAACAACAACCCCATGGACAATACCAAAGCTGTGGTAGTTTTCCTCTTCCCTTTAAAAAGGGTTGTTAAAATGAGTCCTAAAAACAGCAGTACATTAATGACCACCAAATAATCCAATTGTCTGGGTATTTCAAGGAATTTTCTCCCTTCCCACCAATTGAAATGGTAACCTACTATTGCAGTGACCCCAACCAATGCCAAGGAAATTAACTGCACATAGGCCAATTTTACATTTACCAATTCACGCTGCGCCTCTTCAGGAATAATGTAATAAGCTGCACCCATAAACCCGGACAACAACCAAACGACCAACAGGTTGGTATGTACCGCCCTGGCAGTGTTAAAGGGAATAAATTCGTGTAGACCATCCATTCCGATACGGGCGAAGCCCATTACAAAGCCATAGGTGATCTGTAGGATAAGAAGTAACATGGACAAGGCAAAAAACCAATAGGCTACTTTTTGTGATTTATATTTCATGTTTTTAAATTTAAGTTGTTAGAAGGTGTGGAATTATGGGCAATGCATTGTGGCACATTCCAATAATGTGTTGTGTGTATTTTGGCAACCTCAACCCTATTTGTCGTCTTTTGCCAAGGGCGATACTACCCTATCAAACCCATTCAGGTCTATATCGTCTATCCAGTCGAAAAATGCAATCAGATCTGCCGCCTCCTCTTCCGAGAAGCCGTAGGCCACCATTTTTCTTCCATTAGGCTCCCAAGGAATGGGCGTCATCAAAACGGCCTTAACATAACCCGGACCCCGGCGATCCAATACCTTGGTCAATTCAGGGGCGTAATAACCACCTTCCCCCAAAATGGTATGGCACCCCATACAATTATTGGCTTCCCATAATTCCTTTCCCCTTACTACTTCCTCGGTAATTGCCGCGTGGTTGGTTTGGTCCTGGGGTTCGCTAAAAGAATAAATCGTCAATCCTATGAAGGCTAAAAAGGTGACGAGTGTGCCTCCCAAGAAAAATGCACGTGCTTGTTTTTTAGATAACATATTGCAGTAGATTAAATTAATATTTTAAGACCTTTTTATCTTAAAAGCAAAATACGTACATCATGAATTGTCAGAATATGATTAATATCATGTTTTTTAACTTTTTTTTATGAATTTAAGAATGGCGGAAAATCGATCCATTGCAGTGATTTTTTCTATTCTAAGCTGCCAATTTCCCTGCTAATTATATAGCATTCGACCTGATTGGTCCTACAGTTGCCTGATTCCATTAGATAAAAGCACAGTCAATGGTCCATTGCCATACTATCATTGGGCTATCCAATTAATTGATGCTATTTTTGCTAAAAGGATTAACCAGACCTATATTTGCATAAAAATTTACGGTTGACAAAATCTTCAATGTTACAACTGTTCGCACAGTCTCCCCAACTGGGAAAACTGAGGGCTACTATTGCCAATTTCCAAGAAAATGCCGCTGCGACCTCAAGACCTAAAACGAATATAAAAGGCCTAACAGGGTCTGCCCTGTCCTTTGTTATTGCAGAAATATTTCATAAATCCGAAGCTCCATTTTTGTTTATTTTGAACGACAAGGAGGAAGCCGCCTATTATTTAAACGACCTGGAACAGCTCTTAGGAGATAATGATGTACTATTTTATCCAGGTAGTTACAGAAGGCCCTACCAGATTGAGGAAACCGACAATACCAATGTGCTTTTGCGGGCAGAAGTCCTGAACCGCATCAACTCCAGAAAAAAACCCGCCATCATCGTTACCTACGCCGATGCGCTTTTCGAAAAAGTGGTGACCCGAAAGGAACTGGAGAAAAACACCCTAAAAATTAAACTGGACGATACCCTTTCCCTGGACTTTCTAAATGAGGTACTGTTCGAATACAAATTTAAAAGGGTCGATTTTGTTACCGAACCCGGTGAATTCTCGGTTCGCGGTGGCATAATGGACGTTTTTTCCTTTTCCCACGATGAACCGTACAGGATTGAATTTTTTGGGGACGAGGTAGACAGCATCAGGACCTTTGACGTAGAAACCCAATTGTCTACACAAAAGGTTAAGAAGATTACCATCATCCCCAATGTGGAGAACAAGTTTCTGGACGAAAACCGGGAAAGCTTTCTTAAATACATATCTCCAAACACCCTAATTTTTAGCAAAAACCTGAGTTTGCTCTACGCTAGGTTGGATTCATTCTTTGAAAAGGCCGAAGAGGCATTTACAAAATTGTCCAAAGAAATAAAGCATGCCAAACCCCAGGAATTGTTTACTAATTCCGATTTATTAAAACAAGAGCTGGCCGATTTTGGCCTTGTAGAGATCGATGGAAGCACTAAAGCTTCGAGCGATTCTGAAACTATCGTTTTCAATACTAAACCTCAGCCCTCTTTTAACAAAAAATTTGATCTGTTGATCGAAGACCTGAATGCTAATTACAAAAACGGCTTTACCAATTATCTCTTTTGTGCCACTGATCAACAAGCCAAACGGTTTCACGATATTTTTGATGAAGTAGGAAAGGAAGTCCATTATAAAACCGTTGTACTTCCCCTATACCAAGGCTTTTTGGACAACGATCTAAAGATTGCCTGCTATACGGACCATCAGATCTTTGAACGCTACTTAAAATTCCATTTAAAAAATGGCTATGCCAAAAAACAGGCCATTACCCTAAAGGATCTGAACAAACTGGAAATCGGTGACTATGTTACCCATATAGACCACGGAATTGGAAAATTTGGAGGCCTCCAAAAAATAGATGTAGAAGGCAAGAAACAGGAGGCCATAAAATTGATGTACGGGGAAAGGGACATCCTATACGTTAGCATCCATTCCCTGCACAAAATTTCGAAATTTAATGGGAAGGACGGCGCCCCACCTAAAATATACAAACTCGGTTCCGGGGCATGGAAAAAAATCAAGGACAAGGCAAAATCGCGTGTTAAAAAAATTGCCTTCGACCTTATACAACTATATGCCAAGCGTAGATTGGAAAAAGGGTTTCAATATGGCCCGGACAGCTACTTACAGCACGAATTGGAGGCTTCGTTTATTTATGAAGATACCCCGGACCAAAGCAAGTCTACCGAGGACATCAAGAAAGACATGGAAAGCGAAAGACCAATGGACCGACTCGTTTGTGGGGATGTAGGTTTTGGCAAAACGGAGGTGGCCATTAGGGCCGCTTTTAAAGCTGTGGACAATGGCAAGCAGGTAGCCGTGTTGGTCCCTACCACCATTTTAGCTTTTCAACACCACCGTACCTTTTCGGAGCGTTTGAAAGATATGCCGGTTACAGTAGATTACGTAAACCGTTTTAGGACCGCCAAGGAGAAAAAAGAGACCTTGGAAAATCTGGCTGCCGGTAAGGTGGATATTATTATAGGCACCCATCAATTGGTGAACAAAAATGTGAAGTTTAAGGATCTGGGCTTATTGGTTGTGGATGAAGAGCAAAAATTTGGGGTATCGGTCAAGGACAAACTAAAAGCCATAAAAGAAAACGTAGATGTGCTAACACTTACTGCCACACCTATTCCAAGAACACTTCAATTTAGTTTAATGGCGGCAAGGGACCTATCGGTTATTAACACTGCACCGCCCAATAGATACCCAATAGAAAGTGAGGTAATCCGTTTCAGCGAAGAGACCATTCGCGATGCCATTACTTATGAAATCCAGCGGGGCGGACAGGTCTTCTTTATCCACAATAGAATTGAAAATATTAAGGAAGTTGCCGGTATGATCCAAAGGCTGGTGCCGGATGCCAAAATTGGCATCGGCCACGGACAAATGGAAGGCAAAAAATTGGAAACCCTTATGCTGGCCTTTATGAATGGGGAGTTTGATGTATTAATTTCTACCACCATTGTAGAAAGTGGTCTGGATGTTACCAACGCCAATACCATTTTCATCAACAATGCCAATAATTTTGGCCTAAGCGATCTGCATCAAATGAGGGGGCGTGTAGGCCGAAGCAATAAAAAGGCTTTCTGCTACTTTATTACCCCACCATATGATGTAATGACCAACGATGCCAGAAAAAGAATCCAGGCCTTGGAACAATTTACGGATCTGGGCAGCGGTTTCAATATCGCCATGAAAGATCTGGAAATTAGGGGTGCAGGGGATCTGTTGGGAGGTGAACAAAGTGGATTTATCAATGAAATTGGTTTTGATGCCTATCAAAAAATATTGGCCGAGGCCATAGATGAATTGAAGGAGAACGAATTCAAGGAACTCTATGAGGAAGTAGGCGGCAAACAAAAAATCTTTGTCAAGGAAACCCAAATAGATTCCGATTTCGAATTATTATTCCCTGATGATTATATCAACAATATTACCGAACGCTTAAATCTCTATACCGAACTAAACCAGGTTTCCGATGAGGAAGGTTTACAAAAATTTGAGACGGAATTGGTGGACAGATTTGGGGAGCTCCCCACCCAGGCGGAGGATTTATTAAACTCGGTCCGCATCAAATGGATCGCCAATAGTATCGGCCTGGAGAAAATAGTTATGAAGAAGGGTAAAATGATCGGCTATTTTATTGCGGACCAACAATCCGATTTTTACCAAAGCAGTTCCTTTACAGCCGTGTTGCAATTTGTACAGGCCCATCCCAACCTTGCCAAACTAAAAGAAAAGCAGACGCGTAATGGTTTGCGCTTATTGTTGGTCTTTGAAAATATCAACACTATAGACAAAGCCTATAAATCAATTCAACCATTCAATTCACTTATTCCCAAAACAGGAATAACAGTCCCAAAAAACGCCCCTATATAGATGAATCCAAAAAACGCATTTTTCCTATTAACCCTTTGTTTCACTTTATTATCGGAGGCCCAACACAGTGTTTCGGGAAATTTATCCCCTGCCGACGATTATAAATGGTTAATTGCCTACAAATTAAATCCGGACCATCAGAATTATGTAGCCGATACCGCTGTTAAAAACGGAGCTTTCTCCTTAGATATGCCCGCCAATGCCCAGACGGGTATGTATAGACTGGTATATGCAGTGCCACAGGAGGAGTTTTATTTTGATTTTATCTATAACGGCAAGGAAGATATTGTACTCTCCTTCGATTCCCAAAAAGGCTTGTCTTTTATATCCTCAACAGAAAACCTACTATACGCCAGGTACTTTAATGAAATTCATGGGTTGGAGAAACAAATAACCCAGTTTTATTCGGAACAAAAGAAGGACCGTAACCTGCTTTTAAACCTGAACCAAAAATTGGCTGCGGTGCAAAAATCATTCGAGACCCAATCTCAAGGGATGCTCAGCGGACATTTCATATCTGCAAACAGGCCCTACATTTCTTCAGGGTACGAGGATGCCGAAACTTATATGAAACATAAAAGGGAACATTATTTTGATGCCTTGGACTTTAACGATCAGGTACTACAGGGATCCGACTTTTTAAAGGACAAGGTAGTTAATTACGTATTTACGGCCCTGCCGAATCATCAAATAGCCTCTAAGGAAAAAGAGCCTGTAATAATGGACAATGTGAAGGAATTGGCCCAGGTACTGGAAGATGTAAGCGCTACCAACAAGGTGCAGTTATTTAACAGTCTATGGACTCAGGCGTCCAATGATAATTTAAATAAAGTGGCCGATTTTATCTATGATAATTATCTAAAATCCCTTGCAACAGAAACCAATAAATCCGAACTCATAAAAAAGATCGAAATCCAAAACCGACTTCGATTGGGAGCAGTAGCCCCAGAAATTACCTGGAATGAGGGCAGTATTACCAAAAGACTTAGTGGTCTTTCCGGAGCAAAAAATTATGTAATTGTTTTTTGGAGCAGCACCTGTTCGCATTGCCTACAGCAACTTCCTGAATTTCACAGGGCCTTAAAGGATATTCCCAATACAAAAGTGCTGGCCATTGGCCTGGAGGATGATGATGTAACCTGGAAAAAGGAATCGGCAAAGCTATCAAACTTTGTTCATGGTATTGCTTTGGGCAAATGGGAAAGTCCGTATGCCGACATATATGATATTCAACAAACCCCCACCTATTATGTTTTGGACAACGAAAAACGTATTGTTGCCAGGCCGGGGGATTACGAAGAGGTTTTGAAATTTTTAAAAGACCACGATTAACACACTGCCATTGGAGTCATTGTGATTTCACAATTATAAAATGGAAATAATCTATAACTAACCAATTGATACATTGATTAGTTGATCCATTTTTACATTACCACATTACAAGGTTTTGAGATCCTTAATTGTCTTAAAGGCCACATCTACCTGCTCATCATTTACGATGATAGTAAATTCATTGGTGGTAGATATTACTTCATAAAGGACGATTCCTTCCCAAGCCAAACGTTGAAAAATAAAGTAATAGATTCCAGGGACAGAAACGTTTTCCGCAGGCAGTTTTACAGTAATCGAGGAAAGGTTTTCTGCTTTTTGGGTACACTTCTCGTTCTTGAACAACTCTTCCACTGCCTCGTCCAAAATATTGCTGACAACGATATTGAGTTCGTTGACCCCCCTTGACGAGGTATAGAAAACATCTTTATTTCTATTTACCTCATTTAACAAAACAGTCTGATTTTCCAAAATGGATTCGGATACCAAAAAGGTAAAATCGGTCAATGATGACCTTACCGTGATTTCCCCTATATTTTTTAAAACTTTAATAATTTTATGGGTAGCACGGAACTCCAAATCATCGGAAAGACGTTTTAAGGCCATTACAATAGCACCGTTGCGAATATCCTTCCCCAACTCACTTTCTATTTCCGGTTTTACTATCCTAGAAAGCGATGTTAAGTTAATAATACCCTGAGCTAAAGCACTTTGCAAAAATGGTTTCTTTTTAATGTAGTCTTCCACGACCGATGAAATAGTCTTCATTTTCTTAAACTTTTGGTAAAAATAACAAATTGTTACAAATAAAACAAATAATTAAAAGTGATAAAACGCATTTTCCAAATGTTCTATAGAAAATTTTGTCCCACTTCTATGTATGGTAATAATATCGAACCTGGCCTCAACATCAAGATCCTTGCTAACAATGTAATGGTCGGCCGCCAAGACCAAGAGTTTTATTTTCTTCTCTGTTACCGTGTCGGCTATAGGTTGCATATAGTCAGAGCTGCGCGATTTTACCTCTACAATGGCCAAAATATCCCCTTTTCTTGCAATTATATCGATCTCGGCTTTCAAATACCTATAATTTCTATGAACTACCTTATAGCCATTCTCGGTTAAATAGTCGACCGCCAATTGCTCTCCCTTTTTCCCAAATTCGTTATGCTTTGCCATGCCATTTCAATTCTATTTATCAAAAAACGTGCATTTTATCGAAAAACCTAACATACTGTCGTCCAAATTTCTACAAACCACGTAATTTGTTATGCAGTATAACGAATATTTTGTAAGACCAATAATTTCTTATTAAAATATGCGTTATGCAATGACCCCTTACTAGTAAC
>Ga0208032_1000166_pt1 | contig 48176 bp, 40 predicted proteins | sample MalvirAntarct_66_FD_184254 | JGI IMG/M metagenome (GOLD analysis project Ga0208032, IMG submission 184254) | Marine viral communities from the Global Malaspina Expedition - Malaspina viral metaG Antarct_66 (SPAdes) (version 2) | ecosystem: Environmental > Aquatic > Marine > Oceanic | place: West... | reverse complement strand
GCCCGTGCCCGCCCAGCTTGGCCCATTTGGGCTGCGCCTTGCGCGCCGCGGCAACCGCGGTGTCGACCTCTGCCTGGCTGGCCTGCGTCAACGTTGCCAGCACATTGCCATTGGCAGGGTTGCGGCTTTCGAAATCATCCCGCGCCTCGGTGAACGCGCCGTCGATGAAATGCCCGAAACGGCTGCCCTGATCGACCAGCCACGCCAGTGCGTCAGCGGCATTTTCCGGTGCCGTCCCATAGTCCATGGTTTCATAGATTTCGGACACGCTCATGGGTTCACCCTTTTCAAAATACTCAAATCCGACATTGGTTTCACGCGGCTCAGCTGATGGCGTGACGATGGCTTGCGGAATAGCTGCCCGACACATGATGGTCGAGCTGACGTTCGATGTCGCCCAACAGCGACGACGCCCCGAAACGGAAGAGGTCGGGTTGCAACCAGCGGTCGCCCAATTCCTCTTTCATCATGGCTAGATAGACCAGCGCGTCCTTCGCCTTCGATATCCCGCCCGCGGGCTTGTAGCCAACACGAAAGCCGGTGCGGTCGAAATAGTCGCGGATCGCGCGGATCATCACGAGGGTTACGGGCAGGGTCGCATTAACGCTTTCCTTGCCGGTGGAGGTCTTGATGAAGTCAGCACCCGCCATCATGCAGATCAGCGAGGCACGCGCGACGTTGCGCAGGCTGCCCAACTCTCCGGTCGCGAGGATCGCCTTGACATGCGCATCGCCACAAGCGGCGCGGAAGGCACGCATTTCATCATACAGCGCCTGCCAGTCGCCTGACAGTACATGGCGGCGTGAAATAACGATGTCGATCTCGGCGGCTCCGGCGGCGACGCTCATCTCGATCTCGCGCAGACGCAGCTCGAACGGGGAGAGACCGGCGGGAAATCCTGTTGAAACGGCGGCAATCGGGATGCCTGTGCCCTGCAGTGCTGCTTTGGCGGGGGCGATCATCTCGTGGTAGACACAGACCGCGCCCACGGTGATCTGCGACATGCCAAGCGCGTCCAGCAGCGCGGGCGCAATCGGTTGACGTGCCTTCGCACAAAGCCGCTCGACACGGCGGGCGGTATCATCCCCTGACAGCGTGGTCAGGTCGATACAGCTGACGGCGCGCAGCAGCCACGCGGCCTGATACTCTTTCTTCACGGAACGGCGCGCGGGCAAACCCGCGGCGCGGCGCTCCACCGCAGAGGAGTTCACCTGCACGGCGCGCACCCAATCCATATCCAGCGGCATCCCCGGATTGCGGGGTTCCGTCACCTGTGGCAGGTGGCTTTGGGCCAGTTCGGTCGGGTCATATACATGCGTGGACATGGGCGCTTTCCTGTCTGATCAGACAGGCAATGTGCCACGGGGCAACGGCGCAATGCAAGCATCGCGCCCTCACGTCACATCCGCCAGCGGCGTTCAGCTGCCGCGATAGGTTGAATAGCCGAAAGGCGATAGCAAAAGCGGCACGTGATAATGCGCATCCGCATCCGAAATGCCAAAGCGAAGGGGGATCTGGTCCAGGAAACGCGGTGCTTCGGGCTCCGCTCCGATGGCATCAAGATAGGCCCCGGCTTCGAACACCAGCTCGTAGGTGCCAGCCGCAAACTGGCCCTTGGGCAAGATCGGCGTGTCGGTGCGACCGTCAGCATTAGTGGTCATCTGCACCAGCTTCATGCGGTTGGCCCCCTCGATCCGGTAAAGCGTGATTTCCAGCCCGCCAGCGGGGCGGCCGCGTGCGGTGTCCAGAACATGCGTCGTCAAATAGCCGTTTGCCATGGGTGGGGTCTTTCCTGATCCGTTGGACCCCTACGATAGGCGGGTGTCGGGCTAGGTCAATGGCGGATTGATGGGCGGCTTTCTGGGCGCGCCAGCGCTGAAAGACGCGGTGATTCGGGCGATGGTGAAAAATAATTCGCCTACCGAATCGTTTTTGCTTGAGCCGCGAATCATCCTGCGCCTATATGGTACACAACATTCAATCGGAGGTGTTGCCTGCCAGCGACCCATACAATCCGAGTATGTATTCTGGGGGACAGAATTCTTATGATCGGGCAAGTCGCACGTGGTGCGACGATCATTGGGCAGGGGCCGACAGGACTCGTGTTGCATAGCGCAGCAAGAGCGGCCCCTTCCACTCACTTTCCCGCCCGATATGCCCCCCGTATGTGTTTGAGTTTCAGGCCGGCCAGCGCCTTAGAACTTTCGCTATAAGAGAGCAGGGCCACTCGAGCCGATCTGGCAGCCGGCCGACCTTTCGGGAAGGGTTGGCTGGCTGTACATTGCGAAAAATCAGTGCCAGAAAACCGTTGGTTGACTAAAACAACGGCCCGCAGCGCGCGGTTTCCCCGCGCGCGCAGGCGCTGACCAAAGGACGATCCCATGACACGCTACCCTCGTGATTTTCACGGCTACGGCCCCACACCGCCTGATGCACAATGGCCGGGCGGCGCGCGGATCGCGGTGCAATTCGTGCTGAACTATGAAGAAGGTGGCGAGAACTGTCTGCTTCACGGGGATGCCGCGTCAGAGGCCTTCTTGTCCGAGATCGTCGGGGCCGCCCCTTGGCCGGGGCAACGTCACTGGAACATGGAATCCATCTATGACTACGGCGCGCGGGCGGGCTTTTGGCGGTTGCACCGTCTGTTCACGGGTGCCGATATTCCTGTCACCGTTTATGGCGTCGCCACCGCCTTGGCACGGTCCCCGCAGCAGGTAGAGGCGATGACCCAGGCCGATTGGGAAATCGCAAGCCACGGGCTGAAATGGATCGACTATAAGGATCACACCGCCGAGGTTGAAAGCGCCGACATGGACGAGGCGATCCGCCTGCACCGCGAGGTCGTCGGCACAGCGCCGCGTGGCTGGTACACGGGGCGCAGCTCTGTGAACACGGTCGCGCTGGCGGCAGAGACGGGGGCCTTCGACTATATCTCGGATACATACGACGATGATCTGCCCTATTGGATGCAGGTGGCAGGGCGCGATCAGCTGATTATCCCCTATACTCTTGATTGCAACGATATGCGCTTTGCCACGCCGCAGGGCTTTAATTCGGGCGATCAGTTCTATGCCTATCTGCGCGATACCTTCGATGCGCTTTATGCCGAAGGCAGCGCAGGGCAGGCCAAGATGATGTCGGTCGGGCTGCATTGCCGTCTGATCGGGCGGCCCGGACGGATACAGGCGCTGAAACGCTTTATCGACTACATCAAAGGGTTCGAAGGCGTCTGGACGCCGCGCCGCATCGACATCGCTGACCATTGGCGTGTCACCCATCCGCCTCAGCCGCGCCTGCGTCTGGACCAGATGGACCGCGCCAGCTTTGTCGCGAAATTCGGTGGGGTGTTCGAACATTCAGCGTGGATCGCCGAACGCGCCTATGACCTTGAACTTGGGCCCGCGCATAACTCTGTCGCGGGGATACATAATGCTTTGGCGCGGATGTTCCGGTCGGCGACGCGGGCGGAACGCTTGGGCGTGCTGACCGCGCACCCCGATCTGGCGGGCAAGCTGGCGGCGGCCAAACGGCTGACGGCTGAAAGCACGCAAGAACAAGCCAGCGCCGGGCTGGACGCCTTGACCGATGCCGAGCGCGCCCGCTTCGAGACGTTGAACAGCCAATACGTCGCGAAACACGGGTTTCCCTTTATCATCGCGGTGAAGGATCACGACAAGGACGGCATCCTGCGCCAGTTCGAGACCCGCATCGCCAACGCAACCGAAGATGAATTTACCACCGCATGTGCACAGGTCGAACGGATCGCACGGCTGCGTTTAGAGGATATGCTATGACCTATGCCTTCCCCCCCGGCGGTCTGCCGGACCAGACTGTCTCTCCTGAAAGCACGGCTGTGTTCACGGACGCCTACGCAGTGATCCCTGCTTCGGTGCAGCGGGACATCGTGACCAGCCTGCTGCCCGGATGGGTGAACACACGCGCTTGGGTGCTGGCGCGGCCGCTGACAGGATTTGCCGAAACCTTCGCACAATACGCGGTAGAGCTTGCCCCCAAGGGTGGCAGCGACACACCCGAGCCGGACGCGCAGGCGCAAGCGGTCTTGTTCGTGGCCACAGGCCGCGCGCGGTTGACGCTGGACGGGCAGGGGTATGATCTTGTGGCAGGGTCTTACGCCTATATTCCCCCTGCGGCCAAATGGACGCTTTGGAACACCGGCGATACGCCTTGCGGCCTGCACTGGGTGCGCAAGCGCTATGTGCCCGTGGACGGCTTGGATGCGCCAGAGGCATTCGTGACCCATGACGACGCAGTCGCGCCGATTGCCATGCCCGATACCGATGGCGCTTGGGCGACCCAGCGTTTCGCGGACCCAGGCGATCTGCGCCACGACATGCACGTCAATATCGTGACCTTCCAACCGGGCGGGCGCATCCCTTTCGCAGAGACCCATGTGATGGAACACGGGCTTTACGTCATTCAGGGCACGGCGGATTATTTGCTGAACCGCGACTGGGTGCCGGTTGAAGCGGGCGATTTCATGTGGCTACGCGCTTTTTGTCCGCAGGCCTGTATCGCAACGGGGCAAGAACCCTTCCGCTATCTGCTGTATAAGGATGTGAACCGCCACATGCCGCTGTCGCTATGAGCCCGCGCGAGATCACCGTTCAGCCCCTGACCGCAGATGCCTTCGCCCCTTTCGGTGAAGTGCTGGACGCGTCGGGCGCGCCGGACCGGATCATCAACGCGGGGCTGTGTGGGCGGCACCATGATCTGGCAAAGCTGGATTTCGGGCCCGACGGTCGCGCGGGCATCAGCATCTTTAACGCGCAGGCCCGTAGCCTGCCCTACCAGTTGGACCTGCTTGAACGGCATCCCGAAGGGTCGCAAGCCTTCCTGCCGCTGACGGGCGCGCCGTTTCTTGTGATCGTGGCACCCGACGAGGGCGATACCCCCGGCACACCGCTGGCGTTCTTGACGGCACCGCATCAGGGCGTGAACTTTCACCGCGGGACATGGCACGGCGTGCTTACCCCTTTGGCAGAGCCCGGGCTTTTCGCCGTGGTGGACCGCATCGGCACCAGCCCCAACCTTGACGAATACCCGCTGGACCCGCCTTATGTGATCAAGGGGTAAACCCCGCAGATAATCGGATCGCACAAATAGCGGCCAGTGATCAACAAGGGACATTTGATATGACACGCCACGCCATCGGCACGCCGGAACAACTGCGCGACCCCAATTACATGCCGCCGCTGTATCGCGCTATTCCTCTGGGTGTTCAGCACGTGCTGGCGATGTTCGTGTCCAATGTCACCCCCGCCATCATCATCGCGGGCGCGGCGGGCTTTGGGTTCGGGTCGAACTCGCCCGACTTTCCCGAACTGCTGTACCTGATCCAGATGTCGATGCTGTTTGCCGGTGTCGCGACGCTGCTGCAAACGCTGACTCTGGGGCCTGTCGGGGCAGGGCTGCCGATTGTGCAGGGCACGTCTTTCGCGTTCATCCCCATCATGATCCCTCTGGTGGCGGGTAAAGGTGTGGACGGGCTTGCCGCGCTGTTCGGAGGCGTTGTGATCGGCGGTATGTTCCACGCCTTTCTGGGACTGTTCATCGGAAAGATCCGATTTGCGCTGCCGCCGCTTGTCACGGGGCTGGTGGTCACGATGATCGGTCTGGCGCTGGTCAAGGTGGGGATCCAATACGCTGCCGGTGGTGTGCCCGCGATTGGCACGCCCGCCTATGGCAGCCTGCTGAACTGGTCGGCCGCGCTGGTGGTGATCTTTGTCACATTGGGGATCAAGTTTTTCACCCGCGGAATGCTGTCGATCTCGGCTGTGCTGATCGGCTTGATCGTGGGGTATATCTATGCGCTGGCCGTGGGGATGCTCAGCTTTGGCGACATCAGCGGGTCGTGGTCACGCTCTGCCGCCTTCGCGCTGCCCAATCCGCTGAAATACGGGTTCGAGTTTTCGGCAGCGGCGATCATCGGCTTTTGTCTGATGGCGTTTATCTCGGCGATTGAAACCGTGGGCGATGTCGCCGGGATCACAAAGGGCGGCGCGGGCCGCGAAGCGACCGACCGCGAAATCCAGGGCGCGACCTATGCCGACGGGATCGGGTCCGCCGTCGCCGGTCTTTTTGGGGGGCTGCCCAACACATCCTTCAGCCAGAACGTCGGCCTGATCGCCATGACAGGCGTGATGAGCCGCCACGTCGTCACCGTCGGCGCGCTGTTCCTGATCCTCTGCGGGCTGGTCCCCAAGGTCGGCGGCGTGATCCGCACCATCCCGATCGAGGTCTTGGGCGGCGGGGTTATCGTGATGTTCGGCATGGTCGTGGCCGCCGGCATGTCGATGTTGTCCGACGTGGACTGGAACCGCCGCAATATGGTGATCTTTGCCATCTCGATCTCGATCGGTCTGGGGCTTCAACTGGAACCCGGCGCGGTGCAACACCTGCCCGACACGGCCAAGATCCTGCTGACCAGCGGTCTGCTTCCCGCGGCCCTGATTGCTATTGTACTGAACCTGCTTCTGCCCGAAGAACTGGCAGAGGAATCAACCGAGGAAGTCTCGGGCGGGTTGTCGGGCAGTTCCAAGGGTAAACTGCCGCATACACCCAAGACGCTACACTAAGGAGCCACCCCATGTACGATATGGCCGCCATTGGCGCTTGGATCGAGTTTGCCGTTCGCTGGGTGCATGTCATCACGGCCATCGCGTGGATCGGGTCGTCGTTCTACTTTATCGCGCTGGATCTGGGCCTGCACCGCGACCGCAATCTCAAAACCGGCGCGGACGGGGAAGAATGGCAGGTCCACGGCGGCGGGTTCTATCACGTGCAGAAATATCTGGTGGCCCCCGCGCAGATGCCCGACGATCTGATCTGGTTCAAATGGGAAAGCTATTCGACGTGGCTTTCCGGCTTTGCCTTGCTGATCCTGGTCTACTACCTCGGGGCGGAATTCTATCTTGTCGATCCCACTGTCGCAGAACTGGCGAACTGGCAGGCCGTGGGGATTTCCCTTCTGTCGCTCGGCTTTGGTTGGCTGGTTTACGACCAGATCTGCAAAAGCAAATTCGGCGATAACAACACACGGCTGATGATCGGCCTCTATGTGATCCTTGTGGGGATGGCCTATTTCTATACCTCGGTCTTCTCGGGGCGTGCAGCGTTGCTGCATCTGGGCGCGTTCACCGCGACGATCATGTCGGCGAATGTGTTCTTCATCATCATGCCGAACCAGCGGATCGTGGTGGCCGACCTCAAGGCGGGGCGGGTGCCGGATGCGAAATACGGCAAGATCGCCAAACAGCGCAGCACACATAATAACTATCTGACCTTGCCGGTCATCTTCCTGATGCTCAGCAACCACTACCCGCTGGCCTTCGCATCCGAGATGAACTGGCTGATTGCGGCATTGGTGTTTCTGATGGGCGTCACGATCCGCCATTACTTCAACAGCCTGCACGCGCGTCAGGGCAATCCGACATGGACATGGGCGGTCACCGCGCTGTTGTTCGTCACGATCATGTGGCTGTCGACCGCGCCGATGTTCCGCAGCGTCGAGCCGGAAAAGGCCACCGGCCCCGCACTGCGCTTTGCCCAGGCCGAAGGGTTTGACCGGGTGCATGATATCGTGCGCGGTCGGTGCAGCATGTGTCATGCGGCAGAGCCCGCGTGGGACGGGCTGCTTTGGCCGCCGAAATCCATCCGGCTTGAGACAGAACATCAGATCGCCAGCGCGGCCAGACAGATCTATTTGCAAGCGGGTGTGACCGATGCGATGCCCCCTGCCAACTTAAGCCATATGCAGGCCAGCGAACGTGCCGAGATCGTCGCCTGGTTCAATGCAGCCACACAGGATTAACCTCGCCGACGAGCGTTAACCATCCGTATTCGCGGCTTTCAGAATCGCGCGCCTCTATGCTAGGTCTAGCCGCATGGCGCATCCAAACCCCAATATAAGCGAAAATCGCCCGGTGATCCGGCAGCTCGACGACTCGGCGATTAACCGTATCGCCGCCGGAGAGGTCGTTGAACGCCCTGCCTCTGCGGTCAAGGAACTGGTCGAGAACGCGATCGATGCGGGCGCGCGGCAAATCACGGTCGAATATGCCGATGGTGGCAAGACGCTGATCCGCGTCACCGACGACGGCTGCGGCATCGCCGCGGACGATCTGACGCTGGCGCTGTCCCGGCACGCGACCTCGAAGATTGACGGGACGGACCTGCTGAACATCCACACCTTCGGTTTTCGCGGCGAGGCGCTGCCCTCGCTTGGGGCTGTCGGGCGGCTGACTATTTGCAGCCGCGTGGCTGGGCAAGACGGGGCCGAGATTACGGTCAACGGCGGTGTGACCGGCCCTGTGCGCCCTGCTGCGCTGAATGGTGGCACCGTCGTCACCCTGCGCGATCTCTTCTTTGCCACGCCCGCACGGTTGAAATTCCTGCGCACCGATCGCGCCGAGGCGCAGGCGATCTCTGACATCATCAAGCGGCTGGCGATGGCGGAACCCTTCGTGCGTTTCACCCTGCGCGATGTGTCCGGCGACGGACCGGGCCGCGAGGTGTTTCGCGCCGAGGCCGAACAGGGCAATATGTTCGCCGCGCTGCACGGGCGTTTGGCGCAGGTGCTGGGGCGCGAGTTTGCTGAAAACGCGCTGGCCATCGATGCCGAACGCGAAGGGCTGCACCTGACGGGCTACGCGGCGCTGCCGACCTATTCGCGCGGCTCTGCCGTGACGCAATACCTGTTTGTGAACGGGCGTCCCGTCCGTGACAAGCTGCTGGTGGGGGCGTTGCGCGGCGCTTATTTCGACCTGCTGAGCCGTGACCGCCATCCCGCCGCCGCGCTCTTTGTCGATTGCGATCCCAAGCTTGTGGATGTCAACGTCCACCCGGCCAAATCCGAAGTGCGCTTTCGCGATCCCGGACTGGCACGCGGGTTGATTGTATCGGCGCTGCGCCATGCGCTGGCGGATGCGGGGCACCGTGCCTCGACCACCGTGGCGAATGCGACTTTGGGGGCAATGCGCCCCGAACAGCCCGGTGCGCGGGTGTATCAGATGGACCGCCCCTCGCTTGGGGCGCGCAGCGCTGCCTATCAGGCGCAAGCGCCCGAGCCCGGCTTTGCCGAAACCGCCGGCATGTGGGGCCGTGTTGAAACGCCCCCCCAGTACGAGGCTGGCGGCGCTGACGTCCAGACCCACGACACTCGGACCCATGACGCACACGCTCCCGCCGCCGAACCCGCGCCGGACTTCCCCCTTGGGACCGCGCGGGGACAGGTGCACGAGAATTACATCATCGCACAGACGGCGACGGGCATGGTCATCGTGGACCAGCACGCGGCGCATGAACGACTGGTCTATGAAAAGCTGAAACGCCAGATGGCCGAAAACGGTGTCGCGGCGCAGGCCTTGCTGATCCCCGAGATCGTGGATCTGTCAGCGTCGGACTGCGCGCGGCTGCTTGAGGTCGCGGAAGACCTCGCGCGGTTTGGACTGGGGATCGAACCTTTTGGCGGCAGTGCGATTGCCGTGCGCGAAACGCCCGCGATCCTTGGCACGGTGGACGCCAAGGCGATGGTGCTGGATATCCTTGATGAGCTCGCGGATCAGAACGAAAGCAACACGTTACAGGCCCGGATCGAGGCGATCCTCAGCCGTGTGGCCTGTCACGGTTCCATCCGTTCGGGTCGCTGGATGCGGGGCGAGGAAATGAACGCGCTGCTGCGCGAGATGGAGGCGACGCCCCATTCCGGCCAGTGCAACCACGGCCGCCCCACCTATGTCGAGCTGAAGTTGAGCGATATCGAACGTCTGTTCGGACGCACATGATCCAGCTTGGCGGTGAAACCTACGCGCTGACAGACCCTGCCATGCTGCTGCTTATGGGCGGCGGGGGCGTGGTCTTGCTGGTGCTGATCCTGCTGGTGATGGCGGTGCGTGCCGCGGGGCGGTCGGCGCGGGTGGCGGCCCCGCTGGCGCGACAGATGCAGATACTGGGCGGCCATGTGCAACAGCTTGGCATGGGGCAGGAACAACTGCGCGGGGGCTTGCAAACCGTGTCGGATACCCAAGCCAATGCACAAGCCCAGATGGTGCAAAGCATCGAGGCCCGCATGGCCCATGTGCAGCAGCAAATGCAGGACCGGCTGGCCGAGAACGCGGCCCGCTCTGCCCGGTCCTTGGCCGAGATGCAGGAACGCATGAGCGCGACACTTCACGGTTCCAGCAAGCAGACGACGACCAGCCTGACCCAGCTACAGGAACGGCTGGCCGCGATTGACAAGGCGCAGGACAATATCACCAAACTGTCGGGCGACGTGTTGTCGCTGCAGGATATCCTGAGCAACAAACAGACTCGTGGCGCATTCGGTGAAATCCAGCTGCACGATATCGTCTCTAAGGCGCTGCCAAGTGACAGCTATACGATGCAGGCGACGCTTTCCAACGGCAGGCGCGCGGATTGCCTGATCCACCTGCCGAACCCGCCCGGCCCGATCGTGATCGACAGTAAATTCCCGCTTGAAGCCTATGAAGCCCTGCGACGTGCTAAGACGGAATACGAGGTCAAGGATGCCGCCCGCGCCATGCGGGTTGCGGTCAAGTCGCATATTCAGGCGATCACCACGAAATACATCATCGAGGGCGAGACCGCGGATGGCGCGCTGATGTTCCTGCCCTCGGAAGCCGTCTATGCCGAGCTGCATGCGAACTTCCCTGAACTCGTCCGCGAAGGCTTTGATGCGCGGGTCTGGATCGTTTCGCCGACCACCTGCATGGCAACGCTGAATACGATGCGCGCGATCCTCAAGGATGCGCGGATGCGGGAACAGGCAGGGGCCATCCGCAAAACGCTCAAGATGCTGCACCGCGATGTCGAGATCGTGGTCGAACGTGTTGGCAAGCTGAACACCCATTTCGGGCAGGCCCGCGCTGATCTTGAAGGCTTGGGCACGGCCGCTGAACGCGCGGGTAAACGTGCGGCAAAACTGGATAATTTCGATTTCGAAGAACTGTCAGAGCAGGATAATCGCGTTGTGCCGCTTTCGCGCCCTGACAAACGGCCCTGACGGGCTATCTAAGCGAGGAGCCACGACAAGGGTGTCACAAAAAGTCGTAGTTAGTGTCTGATTAACTGCAACTCATGTACCGTCCAGCCCGTGTATCACCGAAAGTGCCGATACAAACCTGACAGACTGGAAATTCTCGCCTTATGCCATTTGAAGCCATCGACCCGCCACAGAATAACTCTTTGGCAGGCCACCGAAAGATTGCCGTCATCGGCGCGGGTATTTCCGGCATGGGGGCGGCGCATATGCTGGGCGACGACCATCAGGTGACCTTGTTCGAAAGCTGCCCCCGTCTGGGGGGCCACGCGCGCACGAAGATGGCGGGCCAGAACGGCGACCAGCCTGTAGATACGGGCTTTATCGTGTTCAACTACGCCAATTATCCCAACCTCGCCGCGCTGTTCAAAGAGCTCGACGTGCCGGTGGTCAAATCCAACATGAGCTTCGGGGCCTCCATCGACGGGGGGCGGTTGGAATACGGGCTGATGACGCTGGATTCGATCTTCGCGCAGCGACGCAATGCGCTGAATCCGAAATTCCTGCGTATGTTGACCGATATCGTGCGGTTCAACAGCACGGCGACCAAGCTGGCGCAGGACCGTACGCTGACCATCGCGGGGTTCTTGGACAAGCTTGGCGCGGGTGAATATTTTCGCAAATACTACCTGACGCCGCTGTCGGGCGCGATCTGGTCGACGCCGGTCGACAAGATCATGGATTTCCCCGCCTATTCCATGATCGACTTCTTCGAGAACCACGCCTTGCTAAGCCACACAGGCCAGCACCAGTGGTATACGGTTAAGGGCGGGTCGCAGGAATATGTGAACCGTCTGGGGGCGTCGCTGACAGCCAAGGGCGTCGACATTCGCCTTGGCACGCCGGTGCAATCCGTCCGCCGCACGCCCTTGGGCGCAGAGGTGAAAACCCATGGCGCGGAATGGGAAGCGTTTGACGAGGTCGTCTTTGCCAGCCATTCGGATGATACGCTTGCCCTTCTGGCCGACCCAAGCGCGGCAGAGCGTGCTGCCTTGGGTGCGGTGAAATACCAGCCCAACGACGTGGTGCTACATGCCGATGCCTCTGTTATGCCCAAGCTGCGCAAGACCTGGGCCTCGTGGATCTATGCCGAGGATAAGGGGCAGAAGTCTGACCGGATCGACCTGACCTACTGGATGAACTCGCTGCAACCGATCCCGATGGACGACCCGCATTTCGTGACGCTCAATACCAAGCGCCCGATTCGCGAAGAGCTGATCTATGATCAGGTCACCTTGCGCCATCCGGTCTATGATCTGGGCGCGCTGGCCGCACAAGAGCAGGTGCGCGCCTTCAACGGCACGCAGAACACCTGGTTCTGCGGCGCTTGGATGAAACATGGCTTCCACGAGGACGGGCTCTCTAGCGCTGTTGACGTGGTGCAGGGGCTGCGGGCCAAGGCAAAGGTCGCATTGGCCGCAGAATGAGCGCCGGCGTCGATCATATCCGTGGTGTGACCTATCATGGGCGCAAGGGGGCGGTCGAAAACAGCTTTCGCTATTCGGTCGATTACGTGGTTCTGAATGCAGAGGCATCGCTGCAAACACCAGCGTTGTTCGGGCGCAACCGCGGGGCCGTGACGTCGCTGTGGGACGAAGACCACGGCGGAGCCAAAGGCGCGGGTCGCGGGGCCGCGTGGGTGCGCGATGTTCTGGCACAGCACGATGTCACGGGCGTCGCGCGGATAGAGCTGATGGCGCAACCGCGCGTGCTGGGGCATGTGTTCAACCCTGTCAGCTTTTGGCTGTGCCACCGCGCGGACGAGGCGCTGATCGCCGTGATATCAGAGGTATCGAATACCTTCGGAGACCGGCACAGCTATCTATGCCACCACGATGACCTGCGCCCGATCACGGCCACTGATCATCTGCACGCGACTAAGATTTTCCACGTATCGCCATTTCAGCCGGTCGAAGGGGGATACAGTTTTCGCTTTGATATCCGCGCCGACCGTATTGGTGTCTGGATCGATTATACCCAGTCCGAAGGGGGGTTGATCGCCACCCTGACGGGCCGTCGTGGCCCTCTCACGAACCGGGCAATCCTGTGGTCGCTGCTGCGGCGTCCCTTTGGAGCGCGGCGGGTGTTGGCCTTGATCCACTGGCAGGCGCTAAAGCTTTGGTGGAAGGGCGGCGGCTATCGCCCGCGTCCTGAACCGCCAGTGAAAGACGTGTCGGGCACGTGACCCGTTCGGCACATCAACTGCCTGCCTATGCCTTGTTTGCGTCGCTTCTGGCGGCGGCGGGGCTGCCGATTTATATTCACGCGCCCAAGTTCTTTGTTGATGAATACGGGGTGTCTCTCGGGGCTTTGGGCACGGTACTTTTTGCGCTGCGCCTGTTGGATGTGGTGCAGGACCCGTTGCTGGGGCGGCTATCGCAAGCCTTGCGTCACAGGCGCGGCACGGCGGTCGCCGTCGGTGTCGCCCTGATGGCTGTATCGATGTTTGCCCTGTTCGCAGTGCCGCCCTTGCTGCCGCCGCTGTTGTGGTTCGCGCTGACACTGACGGGGGTGTTTTCGGCGTTCAGCTTTCTGACGATCTGCTTTTATGCGCAAGGGGTCGCCAAAGCCGCGCAGTTGCCCGGACGCGGACATCTGGTGCTGGCGCGCTGGCGCGAGACGGGGGCGTTGCTGGGTGTCTGCGCGGCCTCGGTACTGCCTGTGATGCTGGGGCTGGTGATGGGGGCCCCGTTTACAGGGTTTGCCATCGGTTTTGCCGCGCTTGGTCTGGGCAGCGTTTTTGCCATGCGGGGCGAATGGCGCGGCGCGGATATCGCGGGCCCGACGGGGATCGCCGTGGTCCTGCGCGATCCGATTGCCCGTCGGTTGCTGCTGATCGCACTGTTCAATGCGGCCCCTGTCGCGGTCACATCTACGTTATTTCTGTTCTACGTCGAAAGTGTGCTGCGCGCCCCGGGGTGGGCGGGGGCGCTGCTGTTGCTCTTCTTTCTTTCGGCTGCTGTGGCCGCCCCGCTATGGGGCAAGCTGGCAGAGCGTTTCAGCCCCAAACCCGTCCTGCTGTCCGCAATGGGCTTGGCGATCCTTGTGTTTGCAGGGACTTTGCTGCTGGGGGCGGGGGATGTGGCGTGGTTCGTGCTGGTCTGCATCGCCTCTGGCGCGGTGCTGGGGGCCGACCTGACACTGCTGCCCGCGATGTTCTCCGCGCGGATGGCGGTGGTCGCCCCGCAGGCCGCCGAGGGGTTCGGGCTGTGGTCGCTGGTGTCGAAATTCGCCCTTGCCTTCGCGGCGATAACGCTACTTCCCACCCTGCAGGCGTCCGGCTTTGACAGCGGTACGACGGGCAATGGACCGGTGGCAATCTCGACGCTCATATGGCTCTATGCTGGCGTGCCTTGCGGGCTCAAGCTGTTGGCCATCGGTTTTCTGGCCGCCACGCCGATGCAAAAGGATGATGAAGAATGATGGACATGTTGCAGTTTGCTCTGGGGGCCGCAGTGGTGGCCGCAATCTGGCTGGCGCGGCGGCGGATCACCGATTTCCCTGCGCAAAAGCCGTCGGATTATGCGGATGACTACACTGTCTTTGACATGAGGAAACATCTGGACGGGGCGATGGTCTGCGAAGGCGTGATCTTTGGCCCCGCGGGGCGGGTCACCAGCAGTTTCGTGGCAGATTTCAACGTGACATGGGACGGCGACACCGCATGTATCGAAGAACATTTCGTCTATGACGACAACACGACCCAAGACCGCACATGGACGATCACATTGGGCGAGACGGGGCATTTCACCGCCACCGCGCCGGACGTCAAAGGCACGGCCAAGGGCCGCAACGTCGGTGCGACGGTGCAGTCGAAATACACCATCAGGCTGCCCGATGACGTGGGCGGGCACCTGCTGAATACCGTGGACTGGATGTATCTGACCGGCGATGGCACGATCATCAACCGCAGTCAGTTCCGAAAATTCGGGGTGAAGGTGGCCGAATTGGTCGCCACCATCCGAAGAAAGGACGCAGCATGACCGAATGGACAGGAAAACGCTATTGGCTGATCGGGGCGAGCGCCGGACTGGGCGAAGCGCTGGCACATAAGCTGGGCCGACTAGGGGCCGAGGTCATCGTCTCTGCCCGGTCTGAAGACAAGCTGGCGGCGCTGGTCGATGAACTGCCCGTTTCCGCAAGCTACCAGACCATCGACGTTCAGGATATCGACAGCATCCGCGCCGCGGTCAAAGCCGTCGGGCCGGTGGACGGGGTTGTCTATCTGGCGGGGGCCTATTGGCCCTTTGGGGCCAAGGAGTGGGAGCCGGAGCATGCGACCACAATGATCGATGTGAACCTCACCGGGCTGGTGCGCGTGATGGGCGAAGTGGTGCCCGATATGGTCAAGCGCGACGCAGGCCACATCGTGATCACCTCTAGCCTCACGGCCTATCGCGGGCTGCCAAAGTCTATCGGCTATACGGCGTCCAAGGCGGGCACCTTGTCCTTGGCCGAATGTATGCACGCCGACCTGCGCAAGACCGGCGTGAAAGTTCAGGTGATCAACCCCGGTTTCATCCGCACGCAGCTGACCGACAAGAACGACTTCAAGATGCCCTTTTTGATGGAGCCCGAGGCCGCTGCGCAGCAAGTGGTCGAGCATATGAGCGGCAGTAGCTTTAAGAAAAGCTTCCCCTTCGGGTTCTCGCTTTTCTTCCGGCTGGCGCAGTTCCTGCCCGACGGCATCTACTACCGTCTATTCGGGTGACCCGATCGGGCGGGTGATCCGCCCGATCTGACCGCGTCACACGGCGGCGCTGTGTTCTTTAAACAGCGCACGGGCCCGCGCCCAGACGGGCGAGGCATCTTCCGCCAGTGCCGAGAGCGTCGGCAGCAGCTGCGCGGCGTAGTCTTCAGAGCTTTCCAGCGGCAGCATCGAGGGCAGGTTGTCAATCGCGGTGACGTCCAAAGGTGGGGTGTCATGCACGCGTAACGCGGGCTCTTCCCATGTGGTCGCGCGGTCATAGACCGGCACGGGGTTGAAGTCGCTGTCGGGATCGCAAGCGATATCGCCGATCACCCGCAGCGCGCGATCCCTGTCCAGCGCGCTTTTGGGCACGAAAACCGGTGTCTGCGGCCCCGCCAGAATGCAGTTGAAAAACAGCACATGCTGCAAAATCTCGGGGAAGGGGCCGCCGTGGGCCGTCTCCTTCATATCCCATCCGGTGACCTTGATCCCCAGACGGCCGCAAAGATCGGCGGCACCGCTGCCCACCCGACCAAGTGCGCCGATGACCAGCGCGTCGGGCGTGGCTAGCCCGTCGATCTCTGCCGCGAGGTCGCGGGTCAGCGCATCGGCGTTGGGGTAGGGGGTGATGGGGGCGACGGCTTGCCCACGGGTTTGGGTGGCCCAGCATTTGACGGCAACCGCCGCCCCCGCGAACCCTGCCCAATAGCCAAAGGCGGCGACGCGTCGGCCTATCTCGTCGGTCAGATACTCAAGGTCCAGCAAGGTGCCGCCGCCCGCCTTGAAACGTTGTAACAGGATACGCCCCGCCGATTGGCCCTTGTAGGCGTGACCGAACATGATGTGCCGGTGCACCAGCGGTGTGCCGTCCTCTGGCAGTTCCTTCAGGCCAAAGATGATCGCATCGGCAGGTGCGTCGGGCCAGCTGTTCTGCGGGGCGATGGTGCAGCCCGTGGCCGCATAGGCATCAGTCGCGATCACGCGGCTGTCCGAGGCTTCGATGGTGACGCGAAACCCCTGCGCCATCAACGCGGTAACCCCTTCGGGTGTGATGCCGACGCGGGTTTCATTGTCGCGCTGTTCGGCGCGAACCCATAGATGTGGCGCGGTCATAGCATCCCCTTGTCTTTCACCGCTGCCACGCTGGCGCGGGCGGTCATCTGCTGCATGAATGTCGTGATCTTGGGGTAGGCCGCCGTATCCACGCCGTCGCCCTCAAGCCAGTTGCACACGACGAACAGATAGGGATCGGCAAGGCTGAAATCGTCGCCCAACACATAGGGCCCACGCAGGATATCGCTTTCGACAAAATCGGCACAGGCGGCCATGGTTTCGGGCACCTGAGCCGTCATATCCTCGAAGCTGGATTGTTGTTTGGCCCAACGCGATCCGCGCATCTTGTGGGCATGGGCGACATGCATGGTCGAGGCGAGGTAGTACATCGCGCTGCGCATCTGTGCGGCGGCGGTCGGGTCCGTGGGGACCAGCCCGGCTTTGGGCGCAATGGCAGCGACATAGTCCAGCAGCGCACCGGTTTCGGTCAGGATCGTATCATCCTCTAGCCGCAGCGCAGGCACGCGTCCCTTGGGGTTGATCGCCAGATATTCGGGTTTCGTCTGCTCTGCCGTGGCGAAGTCGACGCGCACCGGCTGATAGGGCAGGGCGGCTTCTTCGATGGCAATCGCCACCGCGACAGAGATGGTTCCGGGCGTAAAATATAGCGTAAGCATCGTTTTGCCTTTCAGATATGGGTCTGCGCGACACGGCGTGCGGGGGTATCAAGATGGGGCACCGCGTTGAACAACACCGGCGACCAGTGGCCGCCAATGGGGAACAGCCGGTGCATCGACGTGTGCATGATCGCCAGCGCGATGCGCGACATGGCCGGAATGCCCAGCCCCATCGCCTGCGCCATCACCATCGAGATCAGCCCCCCAGAGGTCACGACCAGCGCCGGCCCCTCCCCATCCGAGATCTCTGATAGCACGGATTTGATGCGCCCTTCGAAATTGGCGTAGCTCTCGGGCGGGTTTTCGAGTTTATCGCTTTTCCACGTCTCGAACACCAGCGGCAGGTGGTTGGTGAACCCGCCCTGTTCCGTGGGGAAAGGGATGCCGTGCTGCTGCTCCATCATGGTGGCGAGGGTGAAATACTCAAGCTCGTTCAGCCGCGCGTCGCGTATCGGTTCAAGCCCGGTGTTCATCCCCTCTGCCGTCTCGATATGGCGGCGCAGCGTGCCGGTATACAGCCGCGTGTGGTGGGTTTCGGACTGGCGCAGGTGGTCGCCCAGCCACGCGGCCTGTTCGTGGCCAAGCGGGCTTAGCTTGTCATAGCTGATTTCGTCCTTGGCCTGGGAATTTGCCTGACCGTGACGGATGAGGGTAATGTGGGACATAGCGCGCCTTTTTCTGTTGCGCCATTGATAGGCAAGCCATGCGCGGGTGGAAAGCCTGCCCGCCCCTCGCATGTCGATTTTTTGCAAGCGGCCCCCCGCGTCGCGTATCGGAAACGCCGGTGGCGCAAAAACGGGGCAGGGTGTCGGGAATATGACTGCCGTCGCATGCGTGCCCTGCCTATACTGCGGGGCGGTACAGGAGGGTTCCCCATGGCGGATAAGGTAAAATTCACGCTCGACGGCGAAGAGGTCGAGGCCGACACCGGGCTGACCATCTGGGAAATCGCCAATGGGCGCGGTCTGAAAATCCCGCATCTGTGTTTCACGCCTGAGCCGGGGTATCGCCCTGATGGCAACTGCCGTGCCTGTATGGTCGAGATTGAAGGCGAACGCGTGCTGGCCGCCTCCTGCCTGCGCGAACCGAGCGACGGTATGGTCGTCACCACCAACAACGCGCGCGCCGAAAATGCCCGCAAGATGGTGATGGAACTGCTGGTCACCGATCAGCCCGCCCCCGAAGTCGCCCACGATAAATCCAGCCACCTGTGGGACATGGCCGCGATGGAAGGTATCTCGGAAAGCCGCTTCCCCAAGCTGGAAGAGGGACGCATCCCGTTGCTCGACGACAGCCATGTGGCGATGCGTGTGAACCTTGATGCCTGTATCCAGTGCAATCTGTGTGTGCGCGCCTGCCGCGAGGTGCAGGTTAATGATGTGATCGGGATGGCCGGTCGCGGGCACGACAGCTATCCGGTGTTTGACATGGCCGACCCGATGGGTGCGTCCTCTTGTGTGGCGTGCGGTGAATGTGTGCAGGCCTGCCCCACGGGGGCGCTGATGCCCGCCACGGTGGTCGATGACGCGCAGGTGGGTGACAGCGCCGACTTTGATAGCGAAGTCGACAGCATTTGCCCGTTCTGCGGTGTGGGCTGTCAGGTGTCGCTGAAGGTGAAAGATGGCAAGATCAAATACGTCGAGGGCATCAACGGTCCCGCGAACGAAGGGCGGCTGTGCGTTAAAGGGCGCTTTGGTTTTGACTATATCCACCATCCGCATCGCCTGACCAAACCGCTGATCCGTCGCAAGGACGCCCCGCCCAAGGGGTTGAACGTGGACCCGGGCAATTGGCAGACCCACTTCCGCGAAGCCACCTGGGACGAGGCGCTGGATTTCGCTGCGGGCGGCATGAAAAAGATCGGCGGCGCGGGTGTGGCGGGCTTTGGATCAGCGAAATGCACGAACGAGGAGGCCTACCTGTTTCAAAAGATCATCCGGCAGGGCTTTGGCCACAACAACGTCGATCACTGCACGCGGCTGTGCCACGCCTCGTCAGTGGCCGCACTGATGGAGAATGTCGGTTCCGGTGCCGTCACCGCGACCTTCAACCAGATCGAAAACGCCGATGTTGCGATTGTGATCGGCGCGAACCCGACCGAAAACCACCCCGTCGCGGCGACCTTCTTCAAGCAGTTTGCCAAGCGCGGCGGCAAGCTGATCGTGATGGACCCGCGCGGTCAGGCGCTGAAGCGGCACGCGTCGCATATGCTGCAATTCCGCCCCGGGACCGATGTGTCGATGCTGAACGCGATCATGCATGTGATCGTCGAGGAAAAGCTTTACGACCAGCAGTATATCGAAGCCTACACCGAAAACTGGGAGATCGAGAAAGCCCACCTGAAAACCTTCACCCCTGAAAAGATGTCCAAGATCTGCGGCATCGATGCGGAGGTGCTGCGCGATGTGGCGCGGACCTTTGCGGGGGCCAATGCGGCGATGATTTTCTGGGGGATGGGCATTTCGCAGCACATCCACGGCACCGATAATTCGCGCTGCCTGATCTCGCTTGCGCTGATGACGGGCCAGATCGGACGACCCGGTGCGGGGCTGCATCCGTTGCGGGGGCAGAACAACGTGCAGGGCGCGTCTGATGCGGGGCTTATCCCGATGTTTTTGCCCGATTACCAGCCGGTGTCTGATGATGGCGTCCGCTCTGCCTTTACCGAGGTGTGGCAAAGCAGCGATTTCAGCAACAAGAAGGGCCTCACCGTGACCGAGATTATGGACGCGGTGCATGACGGGGATATTCGCAGCCTCTATGTGCTGGGTGAAAACCCGGCGATGTCCGACCCCGATGTGGAACACGCCCGCGATGCGCTGGCCAAGCTCGATCATCTGGTGGTGCAGGATATCTTCCTGACCGAGACCGCGAATTTTGCCGATGTGATCCTGCCCGCCAGCGCCTTTGCCGAGAAATCCGGCACGGTGACCAATACCAACCGACAGGTGCAGATGGGCCGCCCCGCGGTGCCGCCGCCCGGCGACGCGAAAGAGGATTGGTGGATCGAGGTTGAACTGGCCAAACGTCTGGGGCTGGGCTGGACCTATACCGACCCGAGCGAGGTTTTCGCCGAGATGAAGCTAAATATGTCGTCGCTCAATAACATCACTTGGAACAGGTTAGAGAGTGAAGGGGCCGTGACCTACCCGTCCACCAGCCCCACCGATCCGGGGCAGGCGATTGTCTTTGCCGATGGCTTCCCCCGACAGGACGGACGCGCACGGTTTACCCCCGCCAGCATCATCGCGCCCGATGACGCGCCGGATGAGGACTACCCGATGATCCTGACCACGGGCCGGCAGCTTGAACACTGGCACACGGGGTCGATGACGCGGCGGTCCTATGTGCTTGATGGGCTGGAGCCCGAGGCGAACTGTTCGCTCCACCCGTCTACCTTACGCAAGCTGGGGGTAGAGCCGGGGGCCTATATCCGGCTCACGACCAAGCGCGGGTCGATCGAACTGATGGCCCGCGAAGACCGCGCCGTGTCGCCCGATATGGTGTTTCTGCCCTTTGCCTATGTTGAAGCGGCGGCAAATATCCTGACAAATCCAGCGGTTGACCCTTATGGCAAAATCCCCGAGTTTAAATTCTCGGCCGTGAAAGTAGAGGCCGCAACAGCCCCCCAACCCGCGGAGTAACCATGCAGATCAACCCCGACCGCTTTCTCGCCGACCTTCACAAATTGCGTTCGTTCGGCGCAGCGGGGGTGGGCAAAGGGGTGATCCGCCCGGCCTATAGCGACGCCGATGTCGCCGCGCGGGACTGGCTGGCCGATCAGATGCGTGATGCCGGTCTGCGGGTCGAGATGGACCAGATGGGCAATCTTTTCGGCTTGGCAGATGGGCCGTCGCTATTGATGGGGTCACATTCCGATAGCCAGCCCGAAGGCGGATGGCTGGACGGCGCGCTGGGCGTGATTGCCGCGCTTGAAGTCGCCCGCGCCGCAGCCGAGGCCGGCGGCCCCGCGATCACTGTCGTGTCGTTTCAGGATGAAGAGGGGCGGTTTGGCGTCACCACGGGTAGCGCCGTTTGGGGCGGGCATCTGGATCAGGCCGCCGCCGATGCGCTGACCGATCATGCGGGCGTGACCCTTGGCGACGCGCGTCAGGCCGTGGCGCATCTGGTCACGGGCGAGGTGTCGCCCGATCTGTTCACCGGCTTTGTCGAGTTGCATATCGAACAGGGGCCGACGCTGGATACCAGCGGCGAACAGATTGGCGTGGTCACCGATATCGTCGGCATCCGCGACATGAAGATCACCTTTGACGGGCAGCAGAACCACGCGGGCACCACACCGATGCACCTGCGGCGGGATGCGTTTCAGGCGGTCTCTGCCTTCAATGCCGCGTTGAACGACCGGCTGCGCAATGTCGTCACACCGCAGACCGTCTGGACCATCGGCCATGTCACGCTGCACCCAAATGCATCCTCTATCGTGCCGGGGCGAGCGGTGTTTTCGATGCAGTGGCGCGACGCGGATGCGGACCGTCTGGGCCGGATGGAGCAGATCATCCGCGACACCGCCACCGAGATCGCGGCGCAGCAGGGGCTGGCGGTCAGCTTTGGCACAATGCTGGGGTTGGAACCCGTCGCGATGGACCCGACCCTGCGCACCGCGCTGGAAGCCGGCGCGGAAGAAGTCGCGCCGGGCAACTGGCGCAAGATGCCGTCAGGGGCGCTGCATGACGCGACCAATGTGTCGCGCAAGATGCCGGTGGCAATGCTGTTTGTGCCGTCGATCGGGGGGCTGTCCCATAATTTCGAGGAAGACACGAGCGAGGCCGATCTGGTGGCCGGTGTTCAGGTGCTTGCCCGCGCTGTGACGCGGCTGGGATCAGTGACGTAGATAGCCGCGACGCTCGGCCCGTGTGCGATAGCGGTCTGCCATTTTCGACGCCTCGCGCAGGTTGCCGAAACACTGGATCACCGCTTTGGGCTGGCCACCTGCGACGCCCCATTCGCGCAGGACAGAGACTTCGCTGAACAGGTTCATCGCGATTTCGACGCGATAGAACAGCCGTCTTTGGGCGGGGTTGGTCCTGTACAGCAAACATTCGATCATGGCTAGAATCTAGCGGGCCAAGGGGCAGGCGCGCAATAAAAAACGGCAGCGTCCGAGGCAGAAAAGGCAGCGGTGCCATCTGTGGCAGCAGGTGGCTAGGCGTGGCTCAGGCGACGGTTTTACGCAGGGTGATGCTGGTGGGGCGGTCAAACCCCGCGTGCGCTGTGCGGGCATATTCGTGAAAGCCGAGCGCGCGAAAGGTGGCGTGGTTGTCCAACAGCTCCACCCGCGTTTGCAGCTCTAGCAGGCCAAGGTGCAGGGCACGGGCGCGGCTCTCGGCGTGGGTGATCAGATGGCGTGCCAGCCCCAGTCGCTGATGGCTGGGGGCGACGCAGAGCTTGCCCAGATAAAGAACCGCCGGTTTCACGCTCAGCACCACACACGCCACGGGTGGTGCGCCGATCGCCCAGATTTCATCCCTATCCGCCGTGGCTTGCAGCGAGGGCAAAGTGGTTTGGCCAAGCGAGCTTGGCGGGTCAATGCGCCCCTCCATATAGGCAAAGCAGTCGCGCATCAGGTGCAGCACGTCGCCCAGATGGGGGCTGTTACCGCTGATGCGACGGGGGGTCAGCTCCATGTGACGTCGCCCAGAAAGATGTAGCCCGCGCCATAGATCGTCTTGATCAACTGCGGGTTTTTGGGGTCTTCGCGCAGTTTGGTCCGCAGCCGCGAAATCCGCACGTCCATCGCCCTGTCAAAGCTTTCAGAGGCGACACCGCCAAGGCTCGACTGCATCTGCGCGCGGCTGAGCAGACGTTTGGGCGCGTCCAGAAACAGGCGCAGCACCTCCCCCTCCGCATGGGAGAAGGGGGTTTCGACGCCGCTTTCATCCTCAAGCGCGTAGCGGTCGAAATGCGCCTTCCACCCGCTGAACGCGGCGACGGTGCCGGCTTGCGGCGTGGGTTTGGCGCTGCGCAGACGGGCACGGATACGGGCGACGACCTCTGCCGGATCAAAGGGCTTGATGATGTAGTCATCCGCGCCAAGTTCCAGCCCCGTGACGCGGTCCTGCACCTGTGCGCGGCCCGAGATGATGATCACGATGGCCCCTTGTTCCAGCGCCAGTCGATGCACCAGCGTCAGCCCGTCTGAATCCGGCAGGGACAGGTCCACCAGACAGACATCGGGGGTGTGGGTCGCCAAGGCGGCCTCGAACGCGCGGGCGCGGCTGAACGACAGCGTGTCAAAGCCCGCTTCCTCTAAAGCGTCGGCGAGAAGCGTGCGGATTTCGGGTTCATCGTCCAGAATGGTGACGAGGGGGCGGGTCATTGGGCGGCACTCTCTTTCGGGGCAATCAGCGCGGTCAGATCCGCAATCTCGAAGGGTTTGCGCAATACGGGGGCAAGGGTTTGCGCCTCGAGAAACTGGGCATCATCGGGCGGGAGCGAGGTCATCAATACCAGCGGCGGCGCATCGGCGGGTAGGCGTTTGGCAAGGTCCAGCCCCGTCGCCTCGCCCATAAGCTGGATGTCTGACAGGATCAGCGCGATGTCGGGCAGATCGGCCAGCAGGGCGGTGGCCTCATCCGCGCTGGCAGCTTCGATCACGGAATGGCCCAGCCCCATCAACATGTCTCGCACCAGCGCGCGCAGGTCATCGGCGTCTTCGACCAGCAGGACCAGTCCGGTGGTGGCAGCCACGGCGGGGCGGTAGGGCAGCCGCATGGTCACCTGCGCGCCATGGGCCGTATTGCCAAGGCGCAGATCGCCCCCCGCCGATTTCACCATGTCATAGACCATCGGCAGCCCCAGCCCCGATCCTTCGGCCCCTTTGGTCGTAAAAAACGGATCAAACCCGTGTTCCAGCGCCGAGGGCGAAAATCCGGGGCCGGTATCGCGCAAGACCCATTCGATCCATGTGTCATGGACCTGTCGTACTTCAAGCGAGATCGCCCCCGCAGCCCCGCAGGCATCGCGGGCGTTCAGGATCAGGTTCAGCAACCCGTCCTGCACCAGACCGCTGTCCAGCAGTACGGGGGTGTCATCCATCTGGTTGTCGATGCTTAGCGTCATGCCCTTGGGCAGGGTGGGGCGCGCGATCAGGGTCAGATCTTCAAGCAGCCGCGGGATATGGGTCGCAGTCGGACGCAGCGTGCGCGCGCCTGTCATATCGGCAATAGAGCTGAGCAACGTGCCGCCCCGGCGCGCCGCGGCAAGGGTACCTTCGATGAGGGGGGCGGCCTCTGCCGGTTGGCCGTCCAGCCGCCCCAGCCGGGACTGGAGGCCAAGGATGATCGTCAGCAGGTTGGAAAAATCATGCGCCAGCCCCGAGATCACCTGCGCCGCGATTTCGCGTCGTCGGGTCTGCTGCATGGCGACACGGTTCTGGGTTTCCTCGGTCACATCCATCGACAGGATATAGACCCCGCCGTTTGTATCGGGGGTAAAGGCACCGCGGATGCGCCGGGCGCTCATCTCGTCCGTGAATTCGATCACCGACGGCTTTCCGGCAAAGGCCTGGGTAAGCGAGGGGACAATAGAGTCGTAGGCCTGCTGCCCCAGAACCTCTGCGATATGGCGGCCGATCAGATCCGCGCGCCGCCCCGGCATGACAGAGGCCAACCGCCGGTTTGAATAGGTGTAACAGGCGTTTGCATCCACATGGGCAATATGGGCCGGCATCATTTCTGTGGTCAGCCGCGTGCGGGCTTCGGACAGGGTGAGCTGGCGTTTTGCCTCTTCCAGCGCGGTGTTCATCGCGGCAAGTTCGCGGTTGGTGGCTGACAGTTCTTCGGCGTGGGCCAGCACCTGCCCCGACAGGGCATCAGACCGGGCGCGCAGCAGTGCCTCTTGCTGTTTGGTGCGGGTGATGTCGGTGTAGACGGTGACCCAGCCGCCTTGGGGCAGGGGGGAGCCTTCGACCGAGATGGTGCGGCCATTGGCGCGGGTACGTTCCATATAATGGGGTTCAAACGCGCGGGCCTGTTCCACCCTTTCGGCCACAAAATGCGCCACGTCGTCCACGTCACCGTATTCACCCAACTGTGCCAGCAGGGTGATCGTTTCCTGAAAGCCCGCACCGGGGGTGACCAGCGCTTTGGGGAGGTCGAACATCTGCTGGAACGGTGCATTACACAGCACCAGCCGCAAATCCGCGTCATAGATCGTCAGCGCTTGCGCGATCAGGTTCAGCCCCGCAGCCGTCATGAGTTTTGTCTGGTGATCGTCGATCTGCATGCAGCCTCCCCCAGCGGCAGACTGCACCATCCCCACAGCGCCGCCAAGCGCAACCTTGGGAAATCACGCCTGTTACAATTCGTTAGAATTGAGAAATCATTAGGTAAAAGTTGACGCAGAGCATCAGGTCAACATCATGGTGTGACATCAGAATCGCACCAGCGATCGACCTGCCGAAAAAGAGCAGGGTTTGGGAGGAAGACATTTGGCTCACACGCTCGTGAGCGCCGACGGACCGCAATCGGTTCCGGCGCTGCTGCATCGTAATGCAAAGCAATTTGCGAACGCGCCTGCGTATCGCGAAAAAGAATATGGCATCTGGCAAAGCTGGACGTGGGCACAGACCCGCGACGAGGTAGAAGCGCTTGCGCTTGGCCTGCTGGAGCTTGGCGCGAACGAGGGTGATTTTATCGCCATCATCGGCCGCAACCGTCCCTATCTGTATTGGGCCATGATGGCCGCAGAGATGGTCGGTGCCGTGCCTGTGCCGCTGTATCAGGACGCCAACGCCGAAGAGATGGCCTATGTGCTGGATCATTGTGGCGCGCGTTTTGTGATCGCTGGTGATCAGGAACAGGTCGACAAGGTGCTGGACGTTCAGGATCAGCTGACCCAGTTCGAGCGTATGATCTATCTTGATCCACGCGGATTGCGCAAATACGACCACGCCGCGCTGGACCAGTATAGCGCCGTCCAGGACATGGGCCGCAAGGCACGCGACAAGCACATCAAAGAGCTTGAGGCGCGTCAGGCCAAGCTGGACTACGACAGCACGGGCGTCATGCTTTATACCTCTGGCACCACGGGCAAGCCCAAAGGTGTGGTGCTGAGCAACCGCAATATTATCGAGACGGCCAAATCCTCTTCCGCTTTCGACAAGCTGCGTCAGACGGACGATATTCTGGCCTATCTGCCGATGGCTTGGGTGGGGGATTTCATCTTTTCCGTCGGGCAGGCGCTGTGGACAGGCTTCTGCACGAACTGCCCTGAAAGTGCGGACACGATGCATGTGGATCTGCGCGAGATCGGCCCGACCTATTATTTCGCCCCACCGCGCGTGTTCGAAACCCAGCTGACATCGGTGATGATCCGGATGGAGGACGCGAGCCGTTTCAAAAAGTGGCTGTTCGACAAATTCATGGCCCATGCGCGCAAGGTGGGCCCCGCCATTCTGGACGGGAAATCCGTCGGCGCGATGGACCGTGCGAAATACGCATTGGGCGAGCTGATGATCTATGGCCCGCTGAAAAACACGCTCGGCCTCAGCCGCGTGCGCGTCGGCTATACCGCGGGCGAGGCGATCGGGCCGGAGATTTTCGATTTCTACCGCTCGCTCGGGATCAACCTGAAACAGCTTTATGGCCAGACCGAAGCCACCGTCTTTATCACCGCGCAGCCCGATGGCGAAGTGCGCAGTGACACGGTCGGCGTGACCTGCCCCGGCGTGGAGCTGAAGATCGCCGAGAACGGCGAAGTCTTCTACCGCAGCCCCGGCGTTTTTGTGGAATATTACAAGAACCCCGAAAGCACCGCCGATACCAAGGATGCCGAAGGCTGGGTCGCGACAGGCGACGCGGGCTTTATCGAGGAAGGCACCGGGCATCTGCGCATTATCGACCGCGCCAAAGACGTTGGCAAAATGGCCAATGGCAGCCTGTTCGCGCCGAAATACGTGGAAAACAAGCTGAAGTTCTTCCCCAACATCCTTGAAGCGGTGGTATTCGGGAACGGACGCGACGAATGCACCGCCTTTATCAATATCGACCTGACCGCGGTCGGAAACTGGGCGGAGCGCAACAACATCGGCTATGCGTCCTATCAGGAACTGGCGCGGCATCCGCAGGTGATGGACACGATCCAGAGTCATGTGGAAGAGGTCAACGCCTCTATCGCAGAAGACGAAATGCTGTCGGGCTGTCAGGTGCATCGCTTTGTTGTGCTGCACAAGGAACTTGATGCCGACGACGGAGAGTTGACGCGCACGCGCAAAGTCCGTCGCAAGGTCATCGGCGAGAAGTTCGACGATATCATCACCGCGCTCTACGACGGGTCGCCCTCTGTCAGCACGGTTACCGAAGTGACCTATGAAGACGGGCGCAAGGGGTCGATCTCGGCCACGCTGGAGGTGCGCGATGCCAAGGTGTTCGCAGACACCCGCAAGATGGCCGCGCAATGAGCATGACATCAGGCGGAGCATGCGGGCGCTGCGGTCGCGCAGTGGATTTTAAGACCATTTGGAAGGGGGCTGCGGCGTGAAAGATATGACCGACGGCTATGTCACAGCGGATGGGCGCCAGATTGGCCCCGTTGTGATGGAAATGAAAAACATCACTCTGCGGTTCGGTGGGGTGGAGGCGATCAAGGATATCTCTTTCGACATCCGTCAGGGCGAGATCCGCGCGATCATCGGGCCGAATGGCGCGGGCAAATCATCGATGCTGAACGTGATCAGCGGGTTCTATGTGCCGCAGGAAGGCGAGGTCTGGTACAAGGGCAGCCGCCGTCCGGCGATGAAACCCTTTGAGGTGGCGCAGCAGGGGATCGCACGCACGTTCCAGAACATCGCCCTGTTCGAAGGGATGTCGGTGCTGGACAACGTCATGACGGGGCGTTTGACCAATATGAAGACCGGCATGTTCTGGCAGTCGATCTGGAAGGGCAAAGCGGAGCGGGAAGAGACCGCGAACCGCGAAGTCGCCGAAAAGATCATCGATTTTCTTGAGATTCAGGCGATCCGCAAGACGCCCGTGTCGCGTTTGTCCTACGGCTTGAAGAAACGGGTCGAACTGGCCCGCGCGCTGGCCGCCGAGCCGTCGATCCTGCTGCTGGATGAACCGATGGCAGGCATGAACGTCGAGGAAAAAGAGGACATGAGCCGCTTTATTCTGGATGTGAACGATGAATTCGGCACGACGATTGCCCTGATCGAACACGATATGGGCGTTGTGATGGACCTGAGCGACCGTGTGGTCGTGATGGATTACGGCAAGAAGATCGGCGACGGCACCCCGAGCGAGGTGCGCAACAACCAAGACGTGATCGACGCATATCTGGGGGTTGCCCATGACTGATTTTGCCACTGGTTTTGCGATGGGGAGGGTCTGATATGCCTGAGCAACTGGCCTTTACAATCGAGGTGTTCCTGAACGGGCTTATGGCGGGGGTGCTGTATGCACTGGTCGCCTTGGGGTTTGTTCTGATCTACAAAGCCTCGGGTATTTTTAACTATGCCCAAGGGGTTATGGCGCTGTTTGCGGCCCTAACTCTGGCAGGGATCATTGACGGGCAGGTGCCGTTTAGCCACCTGATCAACGCGATCCTCGGCACGGATATTCACCATTTCGGCTGGCACGTGCCGGCGTTCCTCGCGATTTTGCTGACGATGGTGGTGATGATCGGGCTGGCCTATGCGGTGCAGCGGTTGGTCTTCCGCCATCTGGTCGGGCAAGAGCCGATCATCCTCTTCATGGCGACCATCGGTCTGGCCTATTTCCTGGAAGGGGTGGGCGATCTGATGTGGGGGTCCGACATCAAGTCTATGGATGTGGGGCTGCCGCAGGGGCTGAACACCTGGATCGATGACACCACCTTTAACGCCTTTGGCTACGGGTTCTTTATCGATAATCTGGATATCGTGGCCAGCATCATTGCCGCGTTGCTGGTGATCGGCTTGGTGATGTTCGCGCAATACACCAAACAGGGCCGCGCCATGCGGGCTGTGGCGGATGACCACCAAGCGGCTTTGTCTGTCGGCGTGTCACTGAACTTTATCTGGATCCTCGTATGGTCGCTGGCGGGCTTTGTCGCCCTTGTCGCGGGCATCATGTGGGGCACGAAATCGGGGGTTCAATTCTCGCTCTCGCTGATCGCGCTGAAGGCGTTGCCGGTGCTGATGCTGGGGGGGTTCACCTCTATCCCCGGTGCCATCGTGGGCGGCTTGATCATCGGTGTGGGGGAGAAGCTGTTCGAATTCCTGATCGGTGCGCCTTTCCTTGGCGGTGCGACAGAGAACTGGTTCGCCTACATGCTGGCGCTGATCTTTCTGGTGTTCCGTCCGCAGGGCTTGTTCGGGGAGAAGATCATTGAACGTGTGTAGTTTTGGCAACTCCCTGACCGGGGCTTTGCCCCGGAACCCAGGATTTAAAACCATTTGGAACGGGGGGAGCATCTGATGTTCTATCGTGAAGCCGGGGATTTCAGCGCCTCATACGAAGAAGACAGCCAGACGTTTCCGATCAAGTTCGACCGGTATCGCTATTATCTTGTGTTGTTCATCGCCATTGCCGTGATCCCGTTTGTGATCAATGACTATTGGGTGAACTCGCTGTTCCTGCCGTTCCTGATCTACGCCATCGCGGCGATCGGGCTGAACATTCTGGTGGGCTATTGCGGGCAGGTGAGCTTGGGGACCGGTGGCTTTATGGCCGTGGGGGCCTATGCCTGCTACAAATTCATGACCGCCTTTCCCGACGTGAGCATGCTGGTGCATGTGTTGCTGTCGGGGTTGGTGACCGCCGGTGTCGGCGTGTTGTTCGGCCTGCCATCGCTGCGGATCAAAGGGTTCTATCTGGCCGTGGCAACGCTGGCGGCGCAGTTCTTTCTGGTCTGGCTCTTCAACCGTGTGCCGTGGTTCTACAACTACTCTGCCTCGGGCCAGATCAGCGCGCCGGAGCGGACATTCTTCGGAATCGAGATCACCGGACCGAATACGCAGGCCTGGGCGACCTATCTGTTCTGCCTGATGTTCGTGATCTTCAGCGCCTATGTAGCACGCAACCTGACCCGTGGGTCGGTGGGACGCAAATGGATGGCGATCCGTGATATGGACATCGCGGCCGAGATCATCGGGGTGAACCCGCTGCGGGCGAAACTGACGGCCTTTGCGGTCAGCTCTTTCTTCATCGGCATCTCGGGGGCGCTGTTCTTTGCGGTCTATCTGGGTGCGGTCGAAGTGGGCGAGGCCTTTGGCATCCAGAAATCGTTCCTTGTGCTCTTTATGATCATCATCGGCGGGCTGGGATCGATCTTTGGCAGCTTTGCCGGGGCGGCGTTCCTTGTGCTCTTGCCGGTTGCGTTGAAAATCGTGGGCGTCGACTGGTTCGGCTGGCCGACGGATATCGTGGCGCATCTGCAGCTTGTGATCGTGGGCGGGTTGATCATCATCTTCCTGATCGCGGAACCGCATGGGCTGGCCCAGCTATGGCGCGTCGCCAAGGAAAAACTGAGATTGTGGCCCTTCCCGCACTAGGGAAGGACGCATGGCCGGGGGGAGGAGACCCAAGGCCGAAGAAGAGACGACCGGGACAACCCGGCAAGATCGGATACATCCAAGGGAGGAAACACCGATGAAACTGAAGATGACTACGTTGGCGCTTGGCGCTGCTCTGGCTGCGGGCCCCGCAATGGCAGAGCTTGTATTCCCGTCGCTCAGCTATCGCACGGGCCCTTATGCGGCAAACGGGATTCCCTTTGCCGACGGCTATGCGGATTACTTCACACTGCTGAACGAACGTGATGGCGGTATCGGTGGCGAACCGATCCGGATGATCGAATGTGAAACCGGCTATAACACCGAAAAGGGTGTGGAATGCTATGAAAGCACCAAGGGCGAAGGCGCGCTGGTCTATCAACCGCTGTCCACCGGCATCACCTATCAGCTGATCCCCAAAGCGACGGCCGATGGCATCCCTGTCCACTCCATGGGGTATGGCCGGACATCGGCCAAAGACGGGTCGGTGTTCAAGAATATCTTCAACTACCCCACCAACTACTGGGACGGCGCTTCGGTCGCGATCAAGCACCTGCTGGATCTGAACGGTGGCAGCCTTGAAGGTAAGAAAATCGCGCTGGTCTATCACAACTCTGCCTACGGCAAAGAGCCGATCCGCACCCTGGAAGAGTTGGGCAAAAAGCACGGGTTCGAACTGTCCTTGCTGCCCGTTGACCACCCCGGTCAGGAACAGAAATCCCAGTGGTTGCAGATCCGTCGTGAAAAGCCGGACAATGTGATCATGTACGGTTGGGGTGTGATGAACCAAGTCGCCGTGCAGGAAGCCGCGAACATCCGCTATCCGATGGATCAGTTCATCGGCATCTGGTGGTCCGGTTCCGAGAACGACGTGCGTCCAGCGGGTGACAAAGCCAATGGCTATAAGGCGCTGACGTTCCACAACGTGGGCGATGACTTCCCCGTGTTCGACGACATCCAGAAGTATGTTGTTGATACTGGCAAGGCCGCAGGCGCGGGCGACCAGATCGGGACCGCTTTGTATAACCGTGGTCTTTACGCCGCGATGCTGGCTGCCGAAGCTGCCAAAACGGCGCAGGGTATCCATGACACCAAGGCGCTGACACCAGCGCAGATGCGTGACGGCATGGAAGCACTGGAAATCACCGAAGCCAAGATGGCGGATCTGGGTTTGCCGAACTTTGGGCCAGAGTTCACGGTGTCTTGTGAAAACCACGGTGGGAACGGCTATGGTGCTGTGGCGCAGTGGGATGCTGCTGCCGACAGCTGGAGCCTGATCACCGACTACATCCAGTCGGACCAGGACGTGCTGGCCCCGCTGGTGACCGAAGATGCGCAGGCCTTTGCCGCGGAATCCGGTATCGAACCCAGCTGCTAAGCGCAGCCCTTGAACAGGGGCGCGGCGGCATTGTTGCCGCGCCCGACCCCCACGCCACCTAGTGAAAGAGACACCCATGCTGGATGCCACCCCAACGCCCGACGCGCAGGTCGAGACCCTTCTTGAGGTCAATAATATCGAGGTGATCTATAACTCGGTCATCCTGGTGCTGAAGGGCGTGAGCCTGAAGGTGCCCAAGGGCGGTATCACGGCCCTGTTGGGCGGCAATGGCGCGGGCAAGACCACGACGCTCAAGGCTATTTCCAACCTGCTGCATTCCGAACGGGGCGAGGTCACCAAAGGGTCGATCAAATATCGCAATGATCCGGTGCACAAGCTCGACCCTGCAGAGATGGTGAAACGGGGTGTCGTGCAGGTGATGGAGGGACGGCATTGCTTTGAACACCTGACCATCGAAGAGAACCTGCTGACCGGTGCTTATACCCGCAGCGACGGCAAGGCGGCGATCGCCCGTGATCTGGAAATGGTGTACGACTATTTCCCACGGCTGCGCGAACGGCGCAAATCACAGGCGGGCTATACCTCGGGCGGGGAACAGCAGATGTGCGCCATTGGTCGTGCCCTGATGTCGCGTCCTGAAACGATCCTGCTGGACGAGCCATCGATGGGTCTTGCGCCGCAGTTGGTCGAACAGATTTTCGAGATCGTCAAATCGGTGAATGAAAACGAAGGCGTGACCTTCTTGCTGGCCGAACAGAACACCAACGTTGCCCTGCGCTTTGCGCATTACGGCTATATTCTGGAATCCGGTCGCGTCGTGATGGACGGCCCTGCCGCCGACCTGCGCGAGAACCAGGACGTCAAGGAATTCTACCTTGGCATGTCGGACGAGGGGCGCAAATCCTTCCGCGATGTCCGCAGCTATCGGCGCCGCAAACGCTGGCTCAGCTGATCCAGCGCACGGCCCACAAGTTTTCCATTTCCTGACCACCCAGATGAATTGCGAGTAAGCGACATGGCACAGACGTCCTATTTTGACAGCCTAGAGACCCGCAGCCCCGAGACACGGGCGGCCGATCTCGCCCGGTCCTTGCCCGCGCAGATCGCACGGGCGCAGGCGCTGCCGGGCTATGCCGGATCGTTGGACGGGGTCGCGCCAGAGACGATCACCAATGTCGAGGCGCTGGCCGCGCTGCCGGTTCTGCGCAAATCCGAGATCGGGAAACAGCAGGCGCAGTCGGCCCCCTTTGGCGGTTTTACCACCAAGCCCGCCCATGCGTTTACCCATATCTTTCAGTCTCCCGGCCCGATCTACGAACCCTCGTCCGACGCGCCGGACTGGTGGCGCATGGGGCGGTTCCTGCATGCGGTGGGGATTGGCGAGGGCGACATCGTCCAGAACTGTTTTGGCTATCACCTGACACCTGCGGGCATGATCTTTGAATCCGGGGCGCGGGCTGTGGGGGCTGCGGTGCTGCCGGCGGGCACGGGGCAGACCGAACTGCAGGTCATCGCCGCGCGCGATATCGGCACGACCGCCTATGCCGGCACGCCGGATTACCTCAAGATCATTCTCGAAAAAGCGGATGAGATGGGGGTGACCCTTGGCATCACCAAAGCGGCCGTGGGCGGGGGCGCGCTGTTCCCGTCCTTGCGCGAGTATTATGCAGAGCGGGGGATCACCTGTTTGCAAAGCTATGCAACGGCAGATCTGGGCAACATCGCCTACGAAAGCCCCGCCGCCGAAGGTATGATCGTGGACGAGAATGTGATCGTCGAGATCGTGACCCCCGGCACCGGCACCCCCGTCGCTCCGGGCGAGGTGGGCGAGGTCGTGGTGACCACCTTGAACCCCGACTATCCGCTGATCCGTTTCGCCACCGGCGACCTGAGCGCCGTACTGCCGGGGGCGTCTCCTTGCGGGCGGACCAATATGCGCATCAAGGGCTGGATGGGCCGTGCGGATCAGACCACCAAGATCAAGGGCATGTTCGTACGCCCCGAACAGGTCGCGGCGCTTGTCGCGCATCACCCCGAGGTCACGAAGGCCCGCGTGGTGGCAAGCCGTGCGAATGAACAGGACGTCATGACTGTGCATCTTGAGACGACGGGTGATGACGCGGACAGCTACGGTGCCTCTGTTGCCGCGCTTCTCAAGCTGAAGGGCAAGGTCGTGCTGGCCGCGCCGGGCAGCCTGCCCAACGACGGATTGGTGATCGAAGACCAGCGTAGCTATGACTGACCCGTGCTGAAGGCACGCATCCTGACACCGGAGATTCTGCTGCAAAGGCAGGATCACGCCTTTGCACCTGCGCCTCGCGCTACAATTTTCAGTCATCCCGCTGGTATTTCCGACTGAATTAGTCGAAACCGATCGCATGACGACACAGGATATCAATACAAGCCCCGCCGCCGTGAAAAGATCGCGGGATGGCGTGCGTTTGCTGGCGGGGGTTGCGGTCGCGATTGCGGCGACCTGTGCCTTACCGATGGTGGCCGTTTTGCTGGCCGCGCTGGTCGGGGGCACCGATACGGTGCGCCACCTGATCGATACGGTGCTGCTGGGGTACGCGGGCACCACCCTTCTGCTGGTCGCAATGGTGGCCACGGGCACTTTTGCCTTGGGCGTGGGGACCGCGTGGCTGGTGACCATGACCCGCTTCCCCGGTGCCCGCATGCTTGAAATCGCGCTGGTGTTGCCGCTGGCTTTTCCCGCCTATGTGCTGGCCTATGCCTACACGCATATCCTTGACCACCCCGGAATCGTGCAAACGGTGCTGCGTGACGTCACGGGCTGGGGTCCGCGCGACTACTGGTTCCCGGAAATCCGGTCCCTTGGGGGCGCGGCCTTGATGCTGGTGCTGGTGCTTTATCCCTACGTCTACCTCTTGGCGCGCGCCGCGTTCTTGCAGCAATCCGCCACGACGTTTCTGGCAGCACGTGCCTTGGGTAGCAGTGCCTGGGCGGCCTTCTTCAAGGTGAGCCTGCCGCTGGCCCGACCGGCGATTGCCGCAGGTGTTCTGCTGACCGTCATGGAGACGATCGCCGATTTCGGCACCGTCGCCTATTTCAGTGTGCAGACCTTTGCGACAGGGATCTACACCAGCTGGTTTTCCCTGTTCGACCGCGCTGGTGCGGCCCAGCTTGCACTGTGCTTGCTCAGTTTTGCGCTGCTGCTTGCGATGCTGGAGCGTATCCAGCGCGGCAAGGCGCAATACCACGATCCGGCGCGTCGTGCCGTGGCGATGCCGCCCGCGCAGCTTAAGGGGTGGCAGGCCGCCGCCGCGATGCTGGCCTGCGGTATTCCCGTTGTCTTTGGGGCGATCCTGCCGGTGATCGTGCTGATCTGGATGGGCGTCGGGTCAGAGCAAGACCTGCTGAGCCCGCGCTATCTGGGCTTCATCCGCAACTCTGCCACGCTGGCGGGGGTGGCGGCGGTGCTGACCGTGGCCGCTGCAGTCTGCGTGGGGTTCTTCCAGCGGTTGCGTCCGGGCAAGCTGTCGTTCGGTGCAGGCTATATCGCGCGGTTGGGCTATGCGGTGCCGGGCGGGGTGATTGCCGTGGGGCTGATGGTGCCCTTTGCGACCTTTGATAACCAGCTTGATGCCTGGATGCGCAGCACCTTCGACATATCGACCGGGCTGCTGGTCACCGGGTCGATCTGGCTGCTCGTCGCCGCCTATATGGTGCGCTTCCTTGCGGCGGCTCTGGGGGCGTATGAGGGCGGGCAGGCGATGGTGCATGCCAATATGGACTCTGCCGCACGGTCATTGGGGGAAACCCCTGTGGGCACGCTGCGCCGTGTGCATCTACCGATCCTGTCGCCAAGCCTGCTGACCGCGCTGCTGATCGTGTTCGTCGATGTGATGAAAGAGCTGCCCGCAACGCTGATCATGCGGCCATTCAACTACGACACGCTGGCGGTACAGGCCTACCGGCTGGCAAGCGACGAGCGGCTGGACGGGGCGGCGGTGCCGAGCCTTGTGATCGTGGCGATGGGATTATTGCCCGTGATCCTGATCTGCCGTCAGGTCGGTCGGCAGAAATAGACATTTCCCTTTACGCATGAAAAAACCGCACCGGCCCGGGGCCGATGCGGTTCAATGTCATGTCTCTGCCGTGGCAGGCTGGGATTATTCCCAGCCAACCGCGTTAAAGATTTTCTGTGCCGTCGGGATGTTCTTGGCCACTTCGGAAAGGTTCACCTCGTCTGCTTTGAACGTGCCCAGCTTTTCGACCGAGTCCGCAAGCTCTACACCTTCGACGGCGGGGAATTCGTCATTGCCTGCAGAGAAGTAGGACTGCGCGCTGTCGGAGGACAGGTATTCGAGGAACTTGACCGCGTTGTCACGGTTTGGCGCATTTGCTGCAACACCGGCACCCGACAGGTTCATGTGCGCGCCGTTGCCTTCCTGGTCGGGGAACACCAGACCGATTTTATCCAGATCGGCGCTCAGCCCGTCTACTTCGGTGCGGATGGCACGGGCAAAGTAGTAGGAGTTCGAGACGGAGATTTCGCATTCGCCCGATACCAGACCGCGCAGCTGGTCGGTGTCACCGCCCTGTGGTGCACGTGCCATGTTGTTCACAACGCCCTGTGCCCATTCGGTGGCTTTCTCTTCGCCATGGTGCGTGACCAACGCCGCCAGCAGGGTCTGGTTGTAGGAGTTCGTGGAGGAACGGATGCAGACCTGACCTTCATAGGCAGGATCGGCAAGATCCAGATAGTTCTGCGGCGGGTTGTCTACCGCGTCCTTGCTGTAAAAGATGATCCGCGCGCGCTGAGAAAAGCCGAACCAGTCGTTGTCGGCGTCTTGCAGGTTGCTGGGGATACGCTCTTCGAGGATGTCGCTGTCAACGGATTGCAGCAGGCCCATTTCCTTGGCGCGGCTCAGGCGGCTGGTGTCGACGGTGATCAGAACGTCCGCGGGGGAGTTTGCACCCTCGGCTTCCATACGCGCCAGCAGCTCGTCTGCTTTGCCTTCGATGCGGTTGATGGTGATGCCGGTCTGCTCGGTAAAGTCGGAATACAGACGTTCGTCTGTGTCGTAGTGACGCGAGGAGTAGAGGTTCAGCTGCCCTTCGGCCAATGCTGGCATCGCAACTGTGGCCATCAAGGCGGCCGTGAAAGCGGATTTCGTCAGAGTCATCAGGTGACCTCCATCTGTGTAAAACCTATAAAAAGAGTAAGAAACAGATTTGAGGGCTGATATCAAGGAATACTTGAGTGAATTAATAGGACAAGCGTCTTGCCGCGAGGGGGCGGCAAGACGCGCGGGATCAGTCGCCGATTTTGTCCTGAGTCTTTGTGTCAAAATCGCTGGAATCGTGGCGTTCGTGCAGCTGCATTTCGGGTTCACCGAAGGGTCGGTTGACCATGCGACCACGTGTAACGGCAGGGCGCGCGTCGATCTTCTTGGCCCATTTCATCAGGTTTTCGTAGGAATCGACATTCAGGAACTCTGCCGCGTCATAGAGACGGCCCAGAACCAGCTGCCCGTACCATGCCCAGATCGCCATATCCGCGATCGAATATTCGCCCGCCATGTATTCGTTATCGGCAAGGTGACGATCGAGCACGTCAAGCTGGCGCTTGGTCTCCATCGCGAAACGGTCGATGCAGTACTTTATTTTGACCGGCGCATAGGCGTAGAAATGGCCAAAGCCGCCGCCAAGATAGGGCGCGCTGCCCATTTGCCAGAACAGCCACGACATACATTCGGTGCGTTGGCTTGGGTCTTTGGGGATGAATTCGCCGAACTTCTCGGCCAGATGCAGCATGATCGACCCGGATTCAAACAGGCGCTGTGGCGCGTCGCCGGACCGGTCCATCATCGCGGGAATTTTGGAGTTCGGGTTGATGTCGACAAAGCCGGATCCGAATTGATCCCCTTCGCCGATGTTGATCAGCCACGCGTCATACTCGGCACCCTTGTGCCCGGCGGCCAGTAGTTCTTCCAGCAGCACGGTGACTTTGACGCCATTGGGCGTCGCGAGGGAGTAAAGCTGATAGGGATGTTTGCCGACCGGCAGCTCTTTGTCTGCGGTGGGGCCTGCGATGGGGCGGTTGATATTGGCGAATTTACCGCCATTGCCGGGTTCCCACTCCCATACGGCGGGTGGGGTGTAGTCGGGCAGATCGGTCATGAGATCCCTTTCAGTTCGTCTGATGAAGTCTGAGGAGAACCTAAGCGGTATTGGGGGGATCGCAAGAGGTCAGCACAGATTGGCTGGGGCAGGGGGGGGCGCGGTTGACGGTGGCCTAAACGAAAAAAGCCGCCCCCGAAGGAGCGGCCTTTCATCAAATGCGCGCGAAGCTTAACCCTGACGGGCTTTGAAACGGCGCTGCGTTTTGTTGATTACGTAAACGCGGCCTTTGCGACGCACAACGCGGCAGTCACGGTGCCGGTTCTTGAGCGAGCGGAGCGAATTGCGAACCTTCATGGTCGTTCTCCTGTGTCGTGGCGCGGGCCAGCGCCGGGTTGCGGGCAGTTCAGCGAATGCTGAACCATGAATTAGGTGGTGGGCGATACTGGGATCGAACCAGTGACCCCTTCGATGTCAACGAAGTGCTCTACCGCTGAGCTAATCACCCCCTATGTAGCACGAAATTTGCACCCCAAACCAAATCGGGGCGCGAGATATTCGCGCCGGTAGCGGGGTCTATAAATAGAGTCGGAGGCATGATCAAGGGGTTTTGGCTTTGTAAAAACATGCGCTATGATCATTCTTGAAAGGTGCAACAATGCCACACATCGCCTACGAAGTCGTTCGCCCCGATCAAGCCCGTTCCTGCGCGGTGTTTGCATCCCCTCATTCGGGGCGGAATTACAGCTTTTCCTTCCTGCGGTCCACGGTGTTGGACGGGCATAGCATACGCTCGTCAGAGGACGCGTTTGTTGACCTTTTGTTTAATTCTGCCCCCCATTTCGGGGCTCCGTTTCTGATGGCGGGAGCCCCCCGTGCGTTCCTTGATCTGAACCGGTCCCGAGACGAGCTTGACCCGGCCCTGATCGAAGGGGTTCGGCGGCAGGCGCATAACCCGCGGGTTGCCTCCGGATTGGGGGTTATTCCGCGTGTCGTGGCGAACGGGCGGTCGATTTATCAGGGCAAATTAACACTGGATGAAGCACGGGCGCGAATCGCCACCTATTGGGTGCCGTACCACGATATGTTGCAAAGCCTGCTGAACGACGCGCGGGCGGATCACGGGCAGGCGATCTTGGTGGATTGCCATTCGATGCCGCACGAGGCGATGGATGGCGTCGCGCGTATGGGATTGAAACGGCCTGAAGTGGTCTTGGGTGACCGGTTCGGCGCGGCAGCCAGCAGCGATGTTGTGGATCAGATAGAGGCCGCTTTCGTCAAGGCAGGGTTCACTGTCACACGCAACACGCCGTTTGCGGGGGCCTATATCACGCAGGCTTATGGCCGTCCGGCACGGGGGCAGCATGCGGTGCAGGTCGAATTGGACCGGTCGATGTATATGAACGAATCTCTGGTGCGCCCCAACGGTGATTTCGAGGATGTCCAAAAAGCGCTTCGCGGCGTTGTGGCAGAGATTGCGCGGATCCGTCCAGAAAGCCTCGCCCTCGCAGCGGAGTGATCAGCGCAGCGCACGCCCCTTGACGATTGCCTTGTCCCCGAACCGGTTGCGGATGGCATCTGTTGCCCGCTCTGCCTGACCCCGGCGGGCGGCATCCGGGTCCAGCAGGTCGCCCGCGGTATCGGCACCGTCAGCCGCGCTCAGGTCCGAAATGCCACACCCGAGCAGCCGGAAAGGCCCCGGTTCACCAAGCTGGTCAAACAGCCCGCGCGCGGTGCGGTAGATGCGGTCGGCCAGTTGCGTCGGGTCATACAGCGACACCCGCCGCGTGATCAGCGAGAAATCGGCCCGTTTGAGCTTGAGCACGACAACGCGGCCGGCAAGGTCTTTGGCCTTGGCGCGGTCCGCCACCTTTTGCGCCATGCGCCACAGATGGCCGTCCAGCAGGTCAGGGTCGGAGGTGTCTTCGTTGAAGGTGGTTTCGTTGCTGATGGATTTCATCGGTTCATGCGCGGAAACACGGCGGTTGTCTTGGCCGCGCGCCAGATGCCACAGGCGGTCGCCCATACTGCCGAAACGCGCGATCAGATCGGTCCTTTCCCATCGCAGCAGGTCCGCGAAGGTCTGGATGCCCGCCTTGTTCAGCGACCCGAGCGTTGCTGCGCCCACGCCCCAGATCATGCTCACCGGTTTGTCGTTCAGAAACTGTTGTGTTTCTGCCTTGCCGATCACTGAAAACCCGTGCGGCTTATCAAGGTCAGAGGCGACTTTGGCCAAAAACTTGTTGTGTGACAGACCGATTGATCCGGTTAGCCCCAGTTCGACCTTCATACGACGCACCAGTCGCGCAAGCATCACGGCAGGGGGTGCCCCGTGCAGCTTGGTTGTGCCGGTCATGTCCAGAAACGCCTCGTCCAGGGACAGTGGCTGCAGGGCGGGGGTGAGCTCTTCCATCATGGCGCGGATCGCGCGGGAGGCTTCGACATATGCATCCATGCGTGGCTTGATGATGATCGCTTCGGGGCAGAGTTTCAGCGCCTGGAACATCGGCATGGCAGAGCGGACCCCTTTGATCCGCGCGATATAGCAGGCGGTCGACACGACCCCACGACGTCCGCCCCCGATGATTACGGGCTTGCCATTCAGCGCCGGATTGTCGCGTTTCTCTACGGATGCGTAGAAGGCATCGCAATCCATATGGGCGATGGAAAGGTCGAATAATTCGGGGTGTGACGAGATACGCGGGCTGCCGCAGGCAGAGCACCGGCGCGCGGGCGCGATTTCGGACAGGCAGTCTCGGCAGAGGGCGGGCATGGCGGTCAGGTAGGGTTAAGGGCTGGTTAACGCAAGTCTACCCGATCACGCGCGACTTCGCCATGCACATACGTGCAGCGTCGAGTAGAGGGGGGGGGGAGTGGATGCGAGGTGGGGCAAAGAAAGACCCCCGCCTGAAGCGGGGGGAGGTGACGGGCTTCAGGAAGAACCAGCCCGTCGGGGAGTATCACCAAAGTAAGGTTGCCATATGAATGTCATAAAACATACACGGAACTTCCAGTTGCTGGCAGCCAGTTCATGTTTGTTACCGATTTATCACATAGGCGAAAATGCGCTATTTGTTGGGTTTCGCGCATTTGGCCTGTGTTCAGGGCAGCTCTGCCAGCACCGCGCGGGCGGCGGCGGCGGGGTCTTCGGCCTGCCAGATCGGGCGGCCAACGACGATGTGATCCGCCCCGTCCAAGATCGCCTGACCCGGTGTTGCAACGCGTTTCTGGTCGCCAAGGGCCGCCCCGCTTGGTCGCACGCCGGGGGTGACGATCAGCTTGCCGTTGGCCTCGGGTAGGGCTCGGATCAGGGCCGCCTCTTGCGGGGAGGCGATGACGCCGTCAGCACCGGCCTCCAGCGCGCGCCCGGCGCGGGTCTGGACCAGATCGGGGATATCGCCCGACTGGATCATCGCCGCGTCCAGATCGTTGCGGTCCAGAGATGTCAGGATGGTCACCGCCAAAATCTTGGTGCGGGATCCTGCGGCCCCTTCCATCGCGGCACGGACAACATGCGGGTCACCGTGCACGGTCAGAAAATCGAGGTCGAACTGCGCAAGCCCGCGCACCGCTGCTTCGACTGTCGCGCTGATATCGAACAGTTTCATGTCCAGAAAAATGCGTTTGCCGTGTTCCTGGATCAGCTCGTTCGCAAGCGCCAGGCCGCCGCCCGTCAACATGCCCAGACCAATTTTATAAAAGCTCACCGCGTCGCCCAGCTTTTGGGTCAGTTCAAGGCCGGCAACAGCGTGGGGGACATCAAGGGCAACGATCAGGCGGTCATCTGACATGGGGCGGGCTCCGAAGTGATGAGATTTGGCAAACGCCGGAGGCTTACGGTGTTCGACATGACATGTCTATGAAAACAGGGATCGCGCAAAGAAAAAGGCCCGGGCAGCGCAATCGCTGTCCGGGCGAGTATCAGAGACGTGCAGGCAGGCAGTTGTCTCTGGATTGGGCGGGACACGCGCCGGGACGGGCGCGCAGGCAGTTCCGCCGAAACTGTAAATCAGGCGGCGCGAAGGCCGGGAAGGTTGGCGACATGGCGCAACCAAGCTTTTGGATCGAACCGAGGGCGGCCACTTCGTTGTGCGGGCTTCTGGGCGCGGATCTCGGAATACATGCCGCCGCGGCTTAAATGGCGACGCTCGGCCTGTTTAGTCAGGCCTTTGGCAGCTTGATCAAAGGACATCGTCATCGGCGCGTTGATGGCGCAGGCATATTTGCGGGACCGATCGCCATCGTGGACGGTGACCAAAGCTTCAAAGCATTGCTCTGCCGCGTTGTAGATAACGTCGTTCATCTGAATCTGGCGCGTCTGCATGTTCGTACCTCAAGGATTTGTTGTACTGTTTAAAGTCGGCTCGATTTGTTTTCGTTCATCTGCCAGTACAACGTATGTGTGACTAAATGGTTCCACTGGGGCGCATCCGTCATGTGGATAAATATAAATTTTCGCCTAAAATCAGTCAATTAACATTTTTGTAATTATTTCTTGCCATGAGCGGCAAATTGCGAAACTGCATTTTTCTTGTGGGATTCCAGTGTGTTCGCAATGTGGCGAAATCCCACCAGTCTGATAAATAATCTTAAAAGATGTATGTTTTTTGTTGACGCTTTTGTGAGGCGACTCTCTTGAATCCCTTCCTTCTGTCCCCAAATTCTATCCCGAGGATCACGCCATGATGTGCTGCAAAGCAGGCATCTTCTTTGTGGTCGCTTTAAGAAAAGGAGAAGCTCATGGATTTGAGCAAGTTCACAGAACGGTCGCGCGGCTTTATTCAGGCTGCGCAAACAATCGCGACGCGTGAAAGCCACCAACGGTTGACGCCGGAGCATTTATTGAAAGCACTGCTGGATGACGACCAAGGGCTGGCGAGCAATCTGATTGCTGCTGCCGGTGGCGATCCTGCACGTGTGACTGAAACTCTGACGCTGTCTTTGGGCAAGCTGCCCAAGGTGTCGGGCGACGCCGCGCAGGTATACCTTGATAATGCCACCGCAAAAGTGCTGGCCGAAGCAGAGACGCTGGCCAAAAAGGCGGGCGACAGCTTTGTGCCGGTCGAACGCGTGCTGATGGCCCTTGCGATGGTGAAATCCGGTGCGAAAACCGCGTTGGATGCGGGTAAGGTCACCGCACAGGGGTTGAACGCCGCTATCAATGATATCCGGAAAGGGCGCACGGCTGATACAGCCAGTGCGGAGGACGGGTATGAGGCGCTCAAGAAGTACAGCCTTGATCTGACGGAACGTGCCCGCGAAGGCAAAATCGACCCGATCATCGGTCGGGACGAGGAAATTCGTCGCGCCATGCAGGTGTTGAGCCGCCGTACCAAGAACAACCCGGTGCTGATCGGTGAGCCCGGCGTAGGTAAAACCGCGATTGCCGAGGGACTCGCCCTGCGGATCGTGGATGGCGATGTGCCCGAATCCCTGCGCAACAAGCGCTTGCTGGCGCTGGATATGGGCGCGCTGATTGCCGGCGCGAAGTATCGTGGCGAGTTCGAAGAACGGTTGAAAGCCGTCCTGACCGAAGTCACCGAAGCTGCGGGCGAGGTGATCCTGTTCATTGACGAGATGCACACGCTGGTGGGTGCCGGTAAGGCGGATGGTGCGATGGACGCGGCCAACCTCATCAAACCGGCTTTGGCGCGGGGTGAATTGCACTGCGTTGGTGCGACGACCTTGGACGAATACCGTAAGTATGTCGAAAAAGATGCAGCACTTGCCCGTCGGTTCCAGCCTGTGATGGTCAGCGAACCTACGGTCGAGGATACGGTGTCGATCCTGCGAGGCATTAAGGAGAAGTACGAGCTGCACCACGGTGTGCGGATCAGCGACTCTGCCCTTGTAGCGGCGGCGACCCTGTCGCATCGCTATATCACGGACCGTTTCCTGCCCGACAAGGCAATCGACCTTGTGGACGAGGCCGCGAGCCGTCTGCGGATGGAAGTCGACAGCAAACCGGAAGAGCTGGATGCGCTGGATCGTCAGATCATGCAGCTTCAGATCGAAGCCGAGGCGTTGAAGAAAGAGGATGACGCTGCCAGCAAGGACCGCCTGGACAAGTTGGAGAAAGAGCTGGGGGATCTGCAGGAAAAGGCCGATGCCATGACTGCGCAGTGGCAGGGCGAACGTGATCGCCTTGAGGGCGCGCGCGAGCTGAAAGAGCAGCTGGACCGTGCCCGCGCCGAGCTTGAGATCGCCAAGCGCGAAGGCAACCTCGCCAAAGCGGGGGAGCTTTCCTATGGCGTGATCCCGCAGCTTGAACGCAAACTGGGCGAGGCCGAAGAGAACGAAGCCGACGTGATGGTCGAAGAGGCCGTGCGCCCGGACCAGATCGCCAGCGTCGTCGAACGTTGGACGGGTATCCCCGCGGGTCGTATGCTGGAAGGCGAGCGGGACAAGTTGCTGCGCATGGAAGACCAGTTGCACAATCGTGTCATTGGTCAGAACCTCGCCGTCAAAGCTGTGTCGAACGCGGTGCGCCGTGCGCGTGCTGGCCTGAACGACGAGGCCCGCCCCTTGGGCAGCTTCCTGTTCCTCGGGCCGACTGGTGTAGGTAAGACCGAGCTGACCAAGGCCGTCGCCGAATTCCTGTTCGACGACGAGAACGCGATGGTGCGGATCGACATGTCTGAGTTCATGGAGAAACATGCCGTGGCCCGTCTGATCGGCGCGCCTCCCGGGTATGTTGGCTATGACGAAGGTGGCGTATTGACCGAAGCCGTGCGGCGCAGACCCTATCAGGTCGTGCTGTTCGACGAGGTCGAGAAGGCGCACCCCGACGTGTTCAACGTGTTGCTGCAGGTCTTGGATGATGGTGTGCTGACGGATGGTCAGGGCCGTAAGGTCGACTTCAAGCAGACGCTGATCGTGCTGACCAGCAACCTTGGGGCGCAAGCGCTGAGCCAGTTGCCCGAAGGGGGCGACATGGCGCAGGCGAAACGGGATGTGATGGATGCGGTGCGGGCTCACTTCCGCCCCGAATTCCTGAACCGACTGGATGAAACGGTGATCTTTGACCGCTTGGCACGTGCCGACATGGCGGGGATCGTCGACATTCAGGTGAACCGTCTGCTGAAACGTCTCGCCGGTCGCAAGATCGGGCTGGAGCTGGACGAAGCTGCGCGCAAGTGGCTCGCCGACGAAGGCTATGATCCGGTGTTCGGGGCGCGTCCGCTGAAGCGGGTGATCCAGCGCGCGTTGCAGGACCCGCTGGCCGAGATGATCCTGGCCGGTGACGTGCTGGATGGGGATCTTATCCCCGTGCAGGCTGGTGCCGAAGGGCTGATCATCGGCGACCGCGTGGCCGCCAGCAACCGCGCCAAACCGGACGAAGCGACCGTCCACTAAGTACATAGTATATAGTGTGGTGATGTGATCGGGCAGGGCCGGGGGAAACCTCGGCCCTGTTCGCATGTGTTGCCCTGACATTCCGGTGTGTCTCCTGAAATGTAGCGGATTGCATTTGGTAGGCGCGACAACCCGCAGTAGGCTACCCATGTATATTGGTAAGGAGCGCCTGTTATGGCCTATCGCTGGATCAACACACTCACGGATAAAGACGTCACCCCGCATGCTGCATTTATGAACCGACGTCAGATCATGGGGGGCGCTTTGGCGGGGATCGGGTTGGCCGGTATCGCGGGGCGCACCTCTGCCGCGCCCGAGGGGCTAGAGCCGAACAGTTATGAAGATATCACCAGTTACAATAACTACTATGAATTCGGCACCGGCAAGGACGACCCCGCCAGATACGCGGACCGACTGACGATTGAACCCTGGACGGTGCAGATTGACGGGCTGGTCGACAAGCCCGGTGCCTATGGGTTCGACGACATCATGCAGCAGATGACGATCGAAGAGCGTATCTATCGTTTCCGCTGTGTCGAGGCGTGGTCAATGGTGGTCCCGTGGAACGGGTTCGAACTGGCGGACCTGCTGAATATGGCCGGTGTGCAGTCCGGCGCGAAATACGTCGCCTTCGAGACTGCGCTGCGTCCTGATGAAATGCCCGGCGTCGCCTATAATGTGCTCGACTGGCCCTACGTCGAAGGGTTGCGTCTGGACGAAGCGATGCACCCGCTGACGATTATGGCCACCGGCATCTATGGCAAGGACATCCCGAAACAGAACGGCGCACCGCTGCGGTTGGTCGTGCCGTGGAAATATGGCTACAAGTCGATCAAATCCGTGGTGCGGATCACCCTCACGGACACTCAGCCCCCAACCAGTTGGAACAAGGCGAATGCCGGGGAATACGGCTTCTATAGTAATGTGAACCCCGAGGTCGATCACCCCCGTTGGTCGCAGGCCAGCGAAAGGGTCATCGGTGGCGGTCTTTTCTCCAAGCGGATCCCGACGCTGATGTTCAACGGGTACGAGGCCGAGGTCGCGGAGCTCTATGCTGGTATGGACCTGAGCAAGGATATCTAAACACGTGTCCTCTATAGAAGTGAGCACGGCGGTATGATCGACCGCCTGAATACCATCGCGCGACGTGTTCCCACATGGCTCGTATATATAGTGGGGCTTTTGCCAATCCCGTGGTTGCTGTTTCAGGCGCAGACCGGCGGCCTGGGGGCGGAGCCGATCAAGGCGCTGGAAAAAGAACTGGGGTTGCTGGCCTTGCAACTGTTGATCGCCGGGTTGGCGATCACGCCCGCGCGGCGCTACCTTCGGCTGAACCTCATCAGATTTCGGCGCGCCCTGGGATTGCTCGCCTTTATATATGTCTCGCTGCACCTGTTGGTATGGCTGGTGCTGGATGTCGGGATCCTCTCGCAGATCTGGGCCGACATTTTGAAGCGCCCATATATCACGATCGGCATGGCGGGTTTTGCCTGTCTTGTCCCCTTGGCGGCCACATCGAACAACTTCTCGATCCGCAAGCTGGGGGCCACGTGGCGCAAGCTGCACCGGTTAACCTATCTGGCTGCAATTCTGGCTGGGGTGCACTTCATCTGGCTGGTTAAAGGTTTCCAGATCGAACCTCTCCTCTATATGGCGGCGATTCTGGCTTTGCTGGTGCTCCGACTCCCCAAGCGGCGCTGATTCCGAATTCGGGCGGTGGCGCGGGCCGGGGATTGTGCCGGATTCGGACCGGAGGAGGGGAAACAATCCACATTATCGCTGCGAGTCTGTGGATAACCTGCGCGGGCGTAAGTGATGCGGGGCAATGACGTGTTAGCGTGCGAAATAAAGCTGCGCAAAACGCGAGGCTCGCGGAATTTTCAAAAATCAAACCGTTGTTTTTATAGGAAAATTCGGAAAGTAGCGAAAAACTGTCATAATCCGAAAAAAGGGGTTGCGGGTATTTGGAACAAACCTTAGAACGCCCCTTACCGGAGACGCAGACACGCAGACACGGGGCGCTAGACGGGGACGACGGGTTACGGTTCGGGTCTTACGTAGCGGGAAAATTCTGAGGTAATTGAGGCGGGGCGCGCTGAAAGTTTACGGCGCATCTTGGTTTCTTTTGTCTCGACGCTCTTTGAAATTGATAGATATCTGAAGAGATATGTGGGCGGTTTGGTTCATTCGATGGATCAACGTCTGTATATCGCGCTCTTAGGCTTTGGCCGATGATGGAGTGTCAGCTTCACTGTTTGGACGGCTTTTCGTTACTTTTGTAACTTTAAGCACTTCAAACGGAGAAAACGCCTGTATCATTCAGTAAGTGATGCAGGTTTGATGTGCAGAGGTTCGACGTCAAGGATACGCAGTAATGCGTTTCAACTTGAGAGTTTGATCCTGGC
>Ga0208032_1000163_pt1 | contig 48864 bp, 61 predicted proteins | sample MalvirAntarct_66_FD_184254 | JGI IMG/M metagenome (GOLD analysis project Ga0208032, IMG submission 184254) | Marine viral communities from the Global Malaspina Expedition - Malaspina viral metaG Antarct_66 (SPAdes) (version 2) | ecosystem: Environmental > Aquatic > Marine > Oceanic | place: West... | reverse complement strand
CGCCGGCGAAATGTGGAAGATCGACGCGTTCCGTGATTTCGATGCCGGGGTCGGCCACGACCTTTACAAGATCACCGCCGGCGGCATTCTGCACAAGGATCCGGGCGACGTGACGAAGGACGAACGGCAGAGCCACGGCAAGGTGCCGGAGCTGGCCCTTGGGTATCAGGGCGGTGTCGGCGCGTTCTCAACGATGGCCGAAGCCTATGGCGTGAACCTTGACGTGCCTGAGATCGAAGCCATCCGCGACGGTTGGCGCGAGAAGCACCCGGCCATCAAGCAGTTCTGGTACGACATGGAGAACGCGGCGGTGTCCGCGGTGCGCGCGCCAGGCTCGATCCATCGCGCGGGCCGGATCGTCTTCAAATGCGCCGGATCGTTCCTGTTCATGCGGCTGCCGAGCGGCCGGTTCATGATGTACCCGTTCCCCGAAGTGCGCGAGTTCGAAGTGCCGTGGGGCGGTACGAAAGAGGGCCTGACATATTTCTCGACGATCGACGTGTCGAAGAAAAAGAAGATCGTCGAGGACGAGCGCAACAGCCCGACATGGGCGCGGATCAAGACCTATGGCGGAATGCTCGCGGAAAATGCCACGCAGGCCGTCGCCCGCGATGTGTTGGCTGACGCGATGCCGCGGCTCGAAGCGGCGGGCTACCCGATAATTTTGACGGTCCACGACGAAGTGGTCTGCGAAGTGCCGGGCGGCCACGGGTCTGTTGGCGAGATGGAAGAAATCATGTGTGATTTGCCTGCGTGGGCTGCCGGTCTTCCGGTGGCCGCCGAAGGCTTCGAAGGAGAGAGGTACAGGAAATGACCACGAAACTTGGGCGCTACGCTCGTCTTTTCGAAACGCAGTTCCGCAACCTGTGCAAGTCGGCTGATCGCGTCGTCCGCATGCCAACGGGTGCGGATTTGACGCTGGCCGCAGTGTGGAACGCGCCCGGAAACCCGCAGTACGCAAAAATCGAAGGCCCGGTGCATGTGGGCGTGCAGATCAAGCAGTTCGAACTCAAAAACGATCCGGAAGGCTGTTTTCGGGACAAGCTGACGGAATTGAAGGACGCGAACCGTCTGAATGGGTTCGACGTGAAGAAAGGCTCGTGGCGCAAATGAACATAGCACAGATCACAAACAGTCTCCGCGACACGTCAGAACGCTACGGCGGGCTGCCGGAGTATCTTTTTGCCGCAGGCGAGCTCGAACGCGCAGCCGGTGCGTTCTTTCGACAACAGAGCCTTGAATCGCTTGCGGAATTAAATTCCGCCGTGGCCAGGGTTGCCAAACTGAATATGGCTTTTAGCGGAGCAGTGCATCGCGAAAGTTGTCGAACCGACAATGTCGCGTATGTTAATTTTCGAAGCTAATTCAGTGGTTTAGGTGGTGGGCGCGACAGGGATTGAACCTGTGACCCCTGCCGTGTGAAGGCAGTTTTCGAACCTAAAAACTGACAACATTCGACAAAGTTTTGCTGAAAACATTGCTCTTATCGGCATCGTGAAACCTGAGAAACGCGACAGATTGCTCCGTTAACTGCGCAGTTAACGGAGCAATCCTCGACATGCTTTTCAGAGGCAGGTCTTGCCATACTTGTTGAAAGATGAGACAACATTCCTACGTTCAAGTTTCGACAAAAGGACAGTGTCGATGCCCGATAAGTATTATGTGTACCGACCGATGCTCGACCTGATCGGGACGTCCGAAGGCACCGACAAAGGCGACGGCTACAACGAAACGCTGGCCTATGGCGCGTACACCGGCGGCGACGTCAACCTGGTGGGCATGACGCTGGCGCAGATCGACACGCTGCAGTCGCGCATGCTCGCGCATCCGCGCAACTCGTTCAATTCGTCCGCGCTCGGTCGGTACCAGATCGTCCGCACGACCCGGCGCAAGATAGACGTCGCGCTGCGCAACAGCCCCAGCGCCATGTTCGACCGCGACATGCAGGACCGCATGGCGTGCTACCTTCTCGGCGGCCGCGGCATCGACAAATGGCTGGCCGGGCGGCTGAAGCTCGACACCCTCGTCAACAACCTCGCTCGAGAGTGGGCGTCATTGCCCAACACGGATGGCAGAGGCCACTATGGCGGCCAACGCGCGAGCGTGTCGGTGGCGCAGGTGCACGCAGCGCTCACAGAAGTGCAGCGCCGGCATCGCGGGCTCGACAAAGCCGCGCTTCCGCCCGCAACGGAGCAGGTCGTCAAGAACGTCGCCGCGGAAGGCAGGGTGTCCGTCACCGAAGTCGGCACCGCGTGCACCGGCGTGGCCGGCACAGCTATGGCGGCGAAAGAGGCGGCAGAAGCCGTCAAGGAAACCAGCGCGACATTCATCAGTTTCGGCCCGTGGGTCTTGCTGGCGCTCGTGATCGCCGGAGTGGCCGGGTACATCGTCTATGATCGCCGCAAGAAGAAGTCGAACGCACGCTCTGCGATTGCGGAAATCTCGTGATCGCGCTCCTGGCCACTCCGCTCGGGCGCGCGGCCGCTGTGCTTGTCGCGGTCTCGCTCGTCGGCGCGGCAGTCTACGGCGCAGGCTATTGGGCCAGCTCTACGGCCACAGACAACGAACGACTCAAGGACACGGTGGAGGCCCATGAAACCCGAAACACGATCGATAACGATGTGGGCTCCCGCAGCCGTCGTGATGTCTGCATTGGTCTTGGCGGGCTGCCAGACGAATGCGACGAACTGCGCGGGGTGGAAAAAGCCACCCAGGGCGAATAGCCCGGTGCGCATGGCGAAGGAAGAAGCGGCGTTGTCGCGGTGGGTCGTATCCACGGACGAGTTCGGCAAGAAACAAGGCTGCTGGTCATGAACACAGATGTCGTAGGGCTGTTGGGGATTGCGGCCACCCTGGTGACGATTGTAGGCGGCGCCATCGTGCGCGACAGACAGATCCACGCCACCATCGAACACAAGACATCAAAAGCCCGAGATCATTGCGACAAGGAAGTGGCCACCCTTCACGAGCGGGTCAACAGAACGCGGGACGAGATGATGAAGGAAAGCGACATGGTGTCACATTGGTCGCGGGTCGAAGGTTCTTTGACCGCGATGCAAGGGCAACTCAACATGCTGATATCCCACATGATCACGAAAAACAAAGACTAGACCCCCTTCGAAATTTAGCACCCCACCTCGACAACCGGTCGCAAATCGCGCATAAGCGCGCCGCGGGCGGTGCCCGCATGTGTCGAAACCTTCTTTTTCCGACAAGTTTCGATTTTGCAAGACAAAGCCTCTTGCAAATCGGAGGACAGGCACCTATCTTTGTTAATATAGCAAGAACGATAGTGGACGGAAGGAGAGCGAACCGGTGTTGGGGGAACTTGAGATGCCCAAAAGACGACTTACCATACACACAGAGCCGCATGGCGATCTGCCGAAATCAGCGCCGCGGGATGCCGTGGCCCTGGAGTTCGCCAGGAAACTGCAGGCTGAGATGGTGAAGCGCGGCTGGAATCAGAGCGACCTCGCGCGTGCTGCGACCAAACACATGCCCGAAGGCAGCATCAACCGCGATTCCATCTCCCAATATGTGAACGCCCGCAACATGCCGAACCCGGTGCGCCTTGACGCGCTGGCGGCTGCGCTCGATGTGGCCAAGGAAGACCTGTTGCCGGCCCGCGGCGTGACCGCACGAGGCGCGATGGCTTCCGACATGGATCTGAAGGACATGGGCGACGGCCGAGTTTGGCTGCGCGTGAACCAACCGCTCGATTGGGCAGACGCCATGGAGATCCTGGCCATCCTGCGTAAGAGCAAGGAACAGGAGCACTAATTCATGACTCGGGTGCGCGACCAACAGTGGTGGAAAGACATGCAGCCTCGGCGAGATAAGGTCCGCCAAGCAGGGCGGGACGACGATACCGCGTTTTTAGAAACGCTAGGTTCGATGGAGCAGTACGAATGGCACGAAGGCCGCAAAGAAGTGGACCCCGAACATCGCAATCCGTACGCGTCTTCTGACCGCGCGTCCGCGGTCAAGGAACAGGAGCATTGATGCAGATCGGTGAGTTCGCCAAAAAAGTCGGCGTGTCGGTCCGCACGGTCACTCGCTATGTGAACGAAGGGAAGTTCGAGCCAAGCAGCCGAACCGAAGGCGGGCACATGCGCTTCGGAATCGGGAAGGTAGGGGAGTTCAAAAACATATGGCGAGACCCAAGAGGACGACCCCGTGGCTCGACACGCGCGATAACGGAATCTTTTACGCGTTCTGGTACGACGAGAGCGCGCGCACAACAAGAAGCATCAGCCTTCGTACGCGAGACAAAGATCAAGCGGAGCTTAGGTTCGGCGAGTTCTTAATCAACGGGCGCGAGCTTCGCAAGCCCAAGGGCGACGGTGTGTTGACCGTCGGGCAGGTGCTCGATGGATATATGGACGAACACGTGCGCGCCAAATGCGCAGCGCCAGAGCGCAACGAGTTCGCGATATACCCCCTGAAGCAATACTATGGCGAGATGCCGGTGCGCGATGCGGACATCGCGGCCAGCAAAGCGTACGCCGCCGGCAGAGCTGCGGGCCGCGTAGGCGGCGGCCCTGGGCGGAACAAACCGGTTGGCGCATCGACGATCCGCCGCGAGCTGACGGTGCTCGTCGCCGCGGCCAATCACGCCGTCAAGAACCGTAAGCCCGGTGCTGTGCCGGTCGACGTCGAGCTGCCTTCGGTCGGGGGCGGGCGGGACGACGAGGTGTCGTACCTGGCGCACGATGAGCTAGAGGCGCTTTTCGCGGCGGCTGACAACGCAGAAGGTGATGTCGGCCTGTTTCTGCGGCTGCTGTATTTGACCGGCGCCCGGCGCCGCTCGATCGAGAACCTGACCCGTGGCCAGGTCCGCTGGCGCGAGCGACGCATTATCCTGAAGCCGGCCGACAAAAAGGCCACCAAGAAGAGGCAGCCGATCGTGCCGATACTCAAGGCCATGGAGCCGGTCGTGTCGGCATTGCTGGAGACGGGCGGCGACGACCGGCTGTTTCAATACCCCGATTACTACCGGCGCGTCCGCAAGCTGGCGAGGGCGGTCGGTCTGCCGGAAGGCAAGCAGCACCTGCACATCATCCGGCACTCTCGCGCGACACACTTGCTGCAGGACGGCGTTTCGATCTACGATGTGGGGAAGCTATTGGGAGATACGGCGACGACGGTCGACCGCGTGTACGGCCACCACTCTGCGGAGAGCCTGGCGGCGCGATTGGAGATGTGACGCGGGTCATGTGCCCTAAAATATGCGGGCACATGACCCGATTAATCAATACGGAAGGGGTGCCCAGCCTTCATTAAGCCCAGCCGATGGGTCGTTTGCGACTTCCGCAGGCATGTCCCGAAGCGTGATACCGGCCCGCTTTACTTCTTGGCGCACTTCATCGCTGTAGCCCTGACGACGCCACATGTTGACGATGTATGTTCGAGTCTTCAGATAATCCACATATCTGGCCCCGTGGCTGTCGTTCGCCCCGAGGTGCGCGAATATGGACATCCGGTGCTCGTGGAGTGGGGCCAGTTGCTCTGGAGGAATCTTGGGCAGTTCTCCAGGCGTCGGCGCAGGCGCATTCGGGTCTTTGAGAATTGCCCCATTGCCAGAGTGCGTGATCCGCATATTCCAGACAGCGAGATCGCCGGGCGTTGTTCGGATGTACAAGCACTTGCCGCGCGCAAGATCCACGATGTCGTGCGATCCTTCACGCAGGTTAAGCCCGCCGCTGTGCTGGTGGTGGTCTTGAAGATAGACCCCAAAGCGGAGCTGGGTATAGCGCCCCTGCCAATCAGGTGCATCGGCATCCATGCGGTCGGCGTTGTCCTTGTGCCAACCGTGCTGGCTGGAGTTTATTGTTAGCGAGCTGTCACCGGCATAGAGGATATCCTCAACACCAAGTAGCTGCCGCGCCACTGACGCCAGCCGGCCATCCGTGATGATGCCGCTGAAACCGGGCCGCAGAAGAAGGTCGCCACCTGTCGCCTTCGTTGCAAGCGCGGCTTGGCGATACTGCTCAATCTCTTCGGGCGTGAACACGTTGGGGATTATCAAATACCCTTTTTCCCAAAATTCTTTAACGTTTACATTTTGCATAATGATCTCCCTTTTCAATCGCCACGTTAGGTCGGCGCAAAATTCAGTTTAAGTTGCATTTCTTGCGGCCCTTGGCAATCGTCCCTATTGTTTCAGTGTTCCGTGGTCTGCAAAATACTGCAACTGAGGCAGCAAAGCGCGGACCTGTGATTGAGTGAGGTGCATCCGCGTATTGTGGCTGAAATACTCAGCGGCGGGGAATGCTTCGTGCAAGTCGACATCGCGCCAAGCGGGATTGCCGTTCGGCATGAATTGCTTCAACCCGAGTTCATCACAACCAAGCCAGATGTAGCTTTCGCCGTCATCGTTTGCGCACTTGCTGCTCTCTTGGATCGAGCACGGCACATTGTATGCGTCGGTGAACTTGCCAAGCGCAAAGCCGTGCTCTGTTGGCTTCGTTTCCATCGGACTTCCCTATTGTTACGCGGTTTTTGAAAGCTTGATTAGGTAGTCCGCGATGCGTTCCGCGCCTACCCTCGCTGTCCAATCGATATCGAAGCTTTCTGAGATCACTTCCTCGATCTCGTCAACCATGTCGTCACGGTCGAGAGCGACCAGATCATCGATAGTCTTTAGTTCATCGGCCATTGGTTTGGTCCCTTGAATTACAGAGTTGTGATCTTGCCACCGAAGCCCATATCTCGGAGCGTTTCGATGGGGTTTCTGTCGTCGGCCAAGACCGCGTCAAGCGCCGGGTCAAGTTCCATTTCATCACCCCATTTTGAGGTGAACGCATCGCGGACCTTTTCCCACGTCCCATCGGGCGCATCGTCTGGCAATTCGGGATGGCAGATGATCAAAGCATCTGCGACACGCTTGCCGTAGTGGGCGAGGTCATGCGTGTGAGCAGGTCGCCCGAGCAGAAACGAAACGACCTTGTAGAGGTCGCCGATGTCGCCCATGAGGATGCCGGTTGATGCGCCCAAGACGCCGTGCGTTGCGAATTTGGTCATGCCTGATGTCCTTTAGATGTTGGTGGTTTCGGCCAAGTAATACTTGATGGCGTGGCGCAAAATGTACTCAATCCCTTCCGGCGATCCGAGGTCGCCAAAGCCACGATTGAGGCAGCTTGCGACCGTCTCGGCAGGGCGCTCTTTTCGCCCGCCGACATCCTCAACCCGAAGCTTCGCCGTCTTCTTCACCGCAACAGCGAGTGCAGCTTTGTCAATCTTCTGTCCCATGGTCATCGTCCCTATTGTTTGCGGTTAGCGCAGACCACCCGCGCCAACCATTTGAGTGTATTTTCCGCCCGGCCATTCCGGGGTTTTGTTCCACCGATCGCGGATCGTCCAAGACACGCAGCCGGGAGCCTTCGCGATACTCAGCGCCATGCGCTTCGCACCATCGATCTGGTCCACCCATCCGATGATGCAGGGCTCGTCTTTCAGCGGGTATCCGGTGGCGCTGACTTCATAGCGCTGCCCCTTGTCGCCAGTCGGCATCATGCTCATCGGGTTCGTCCCCTAAATGTTCTAGTTAAATGCCGGTGACTTTATCATCAGAAACGGATCTGGATACGTCACCTCGCCGGCCAATTCCTTGCGGATTTCTGCGATGGCATCTCGCACATGGGAGTTGCCAATTTCGGCCATTGTGACATCGCCACCGCCGTCCTTCACGTAAGCCTCATTGGTCTTGAGCTGGCGCTCGATACCGATCAAATGCATCTCGATCCTGACTTTGCGGTTGGACTCTTCCATGTCGCTGGTCTCCCTTTTGATTTATGGGGTTCGGTGAACGCTGCTTGCGGCGTTTATCTGGCTCCGGTTGGCCGACCGGATCGCTGTCCCGCTAATGGGCCGCGCCTCGCTTACTATTGCTCCGGCAGCGCTCGCCGAACCCCATCGTCCCTTGCATGATTTCTATTCTGAGAACCATACCGCCAGAAATTCGCGCATAAGTCAACAGTTAATACGTGCATTACGCCGACATAATTATAGACACGACCATAAACATCGTGCTATTGAAAATATGAACATAAATAGCGTACAACGGGCGCATGACAAAAGATGCTTACATCGCCTACGGGTACAATCGCAGCGACCGCGAACTTAGAAAGCTCGGCTTTGAGTTTGAAAAGGGGAAGGTCTTTATTGACAGCAAGAGCACCGACCGCATGGAGCTTAACGCCATGCTGGCGACGTGCCGCCCCGGCGTGGTCGTGGTCATGATCCAGTTGAGTGATCTAGGCCCAGGAGCCAAAGCCAACCAGATGCGCAAGGCCATTGAGGCAGCGGGCGCAAGGGTTCATGTGCCGCAGAAAGAGTTGCAGAAGCGCGGGCCGAAGCTCAAGGGTGAGATCCCCGCCGACAAGATGGAATGGGCGCAAGCGCTGTACGACAATGGATCGCTGACCCGGCAGCAGGTGGCGGATCGCATCGAAATTGAAACCGGGGTGCGCCTGTCGCGCGGCCAATTGAAAACGCGGTTCGCCCGCAAATAACAGGAGCACTGGCATGACCGAAGACCCAACATGTCCGCTTGCGTACTTCGTGAAAGGTATGCCCCGGATGATCACCCGAGGCTATGGCTGCGGCGCGAGCGGTGGCCGGTGCAGCCCGCATGAAAATTGCGACAACCTGCGGGCCGAATTTGAACAGGCAAACAACAGCCCACCTGAAGAATGGATTGTTGATGCCTTGGACCGCCACTCATAAATCGAAGGAGTGAACAATGGGCGATGCAGCAGATGACCTTTATGAAGCTGAAATGGAAGTGGCTATGTCACGAAGCTATATGATCCGCACATGCCGTGAGCGATCGTGCAAGAAACCGGATTGGGAGCCGCACCCGGACCCCGTCTTTGACGGCTACCGATGCAAGTCCTGCGGCGGGACATTCACACCGTAATCGAAGGAGCAATGAACGATGGCACAAGCTTACAAACTTGGCGGCGACGACAAAGACCCGGTAGACCCTTTCACGCGGGTCGTGAACATGAATGCGCCGCTCGCCATAACTCGGGATGCGCCTCTCCGTGACTGCATCCCAGGCAATATGACGTATGGCCAGCTTCTCGATCTTGTCGCGAAATATCACCGCAAACAATAGGAGTTCCCGATGACATGGCATCAGATTTTGGCGCTTATCCCACGGCGCAAGGACTGGATAAGGAGCAACTCATGTCCGATTGCGACTTTGAATACATGCGAACCGGAGACAAGGGGATTACGTGGCAGACGTACAACTCCGAAGATCTGACGGGGATCGCGCTGCACCACGGATCTGAAACCGCGCATTGCTGCTTCAAATATTCAATCCTTGATGACGGGAACAATATTGCGGAGTGCTTCGACTATGGTGCAGCACAGCGCATAGCTGCCGCGCTGGCCGGGCCTGGTGGATACACTGAGGTCAAGCCTCGACAACAGGAGGACTAGTCCGCGCCCACAGACTCGCGGGCGCCTGTCGCGACCGCCAAGAGCGAGTTGAGCTTCGAGTTCCAGTCCGGCGAGCCGACGTCCTTGACCGGCCGTGTCAGCAAATGCTTGGCGAGGTCCGGGTTGAACTGCATGTCGAACAGAATGTCGTCCAAGCCGCGACTGCCGTCAGGCAGCGATTCGAGGAACAGGTTCATCGTTCGGAAGATGCCGCCGCCCTTGAGCACGCCGAACTTGGCCTTCAGCGCTGCTTCCATCAGCCGCTTGTTCTGCGTGGCGCTGGCCTTCTGGCCGGCCTTGATCTTGTCGAAGGTGTTCGAACCGGATGTCGCCCGCACGTCCAACTTCGCTTCGGCGTCGAGCAGCTTGTGCGCCTGGCGCAGCGCGTTCATCTCGTCGGGGCTGTAGACACTGGCGAGCGTCTTCTCGTGCTTCTGAAACAGATTTTCCACCTTGGCCCGGCTAAGCCGCACCGCGTCGGGGTCGCCGACGATCTTGCTGGTCAGTCCGGCCTTGGTTTTGATCCAGTCACGCACACCGGCCTTGAGCCCGTCCGTCGCGTCCTTGTTGCCGGATAGCCTCGTGACCATTTCGACCATCTGCTTCTCCGGATCGCCGCTCGACATGATACCGTCGACGGCGTTCGCCGGATTGCGGCCGATGGCGTTGCGCAACGCACTCGAGCGCATTTCGGCTTCGGTGGATTTCATGGCGGCTTTTGCTTCGGCAATTTCCTTGCCGAGCTGACGGGACAGCGCGCCGCCCCGCTGAGCCTTGGCCAACTCGGTATCCACCGTCTCCGCGATCTCCGGGAACTGGTCGATCGTCTTGCGGTTCTTGTCGGCCCACTGCTTGAATTTGTCGAAGCGAATTCCGGCGTCGTCGGTCAGCACACCAGACTTGGCCAAATCGCCAAGCATCCAGTTCTTCGCATTCGCGACAGTGGCCTGATCAGGCCTGGAAGCCGTCGGCGGGCCGCTGGCTTCCGGGCCGGGCAGCGCTGTTTTGTCGTTCGGTCCGCGGATCGGGGTCGCCGCCTTCTTCAGGCTCGCCGCGTCTTCCGGCTTGCGCAAGAACTTGTCGCCGAACTCGCTCGGGCGGGTCGCTGACGAGTCGCCACCAGTTCTCGCAGCGCGATCAAGCGCAGCGCCGTATTCGCCCGACTTGCCTTCCTTGAACCGCGGGGCGTATTCCTCGCTATAAAAGCGCGCGGCTTCCGGATTTACCTTGTCGGTTAGATGGTCAACCACCTTGCCGAGCTGATCGAGGCGCTGCACATCCGCGCCGGACCCGGCCACGGATTGGCCCGACGCCCACACCGCGGCCTTTCTTGCTTCGGAAATCTGTGCGCGGAGCGCTTTCAGGTCGCCATATGTGACCGGATCCTCGCTCGCGAGCCGGTTGCGCACCCGGTTCGCGATAACGGAATACGGACCGCCGGCTGCCTTTTCCATCGCAGGCATCTCGTCGTCGATACGTTTGACCGCCTCGTCGAGGAACCGGCCATCGACCGGCGTCTTCGGGTCCGCAGCATCGTACAAAGCGTTTTTCTGCGACCGCGCAGCCTTGCGCGCCGCCTCGTAGTCGCTGGCCATGGCGCTGGACGCTTCGGGCTGTTGCGCCCGGTACGCTTCCAGGTCTGTGTTCTGGCGACGTACGTCGGCCTGTGCCGCGGCCTGTCTGGCCGCAACGTCGTCGACCTGGGCACTGGCGGCCCTCAACGCGTCGTCGTGCTGCCGGGCCGCCTCGTTGGTGAAATTGCGGCCGTCCGCGCCGCGGGGCGCAGATGCATCGACACGCTGGCTTGCGAGCGATCTGCGTGCCGCGTCCCGTTCGGCGAACCGCTGCGGGTCACGCGCACGGAGCACGTTTTCTTGGCTGGCCATGCCGATGTCGTCGGCGAGCATGCCGACCGTGGGCATCTCGTTGTCGCCGGCGAACTGGCGGAATTCCTTCGCGCCGGTGTCGATGTTGTCGAGCGCCTGCGCCTTGTCGGTCGGCATCTGCTGCGCAACGTAGGCCGCACGATCCATCTCTGTGCGCGTGAACGGTTGCCCTGTGGCCGGGTTGACCGGCGCATTCGGGTCGCCTTTACCTTTGACCATGTTCCGCGCCATGTTGCCGACGCCACGCGCAGAGCCTTCCGCCACACTGGCGAGGCCCGAGCCGCCCACGCCGCCCGCAAGGGCCGCGCCCGCCTTGAGCAATGGCCCTGCGAATGAGTCCTGCACTGATTCAGGCGCATACTCGTCAACGCTCTGAGCGCCCATGCCCGCGCCGACACCTGCCGCGGCATCGTGCACCAGCGTCGAACCGGGGCGGGATGCGTAGGGCTGCGCCATGACGCGGCCAACGGACCCCATTTTTCCGGCCTGCGCTGCGACTTGCGCAGGCTTGCTCGCCAGCGCCATGCCGGGGATGACCGCGCTGGACAGGCCACGCGCACCGGCGCCAGCGAGCCGCACACCGGGCGAAACAGCTTCGGGCGGCACAACGCGCCCGCCTATGCCTTCGTATGCGCTGGACGCCTTGTCCGCGATCCAGTCCGAGCCACCGATCGGGTTCTGCACGCGGGCGTCGAGATTGCCGCCGAATAGCTCGGCCATCTTGTCTGCACCAACCAGCCCCATGTTGACGGCCATTGACATCAGATCGACCGGAGCGCCAAGCACATCGGCAACGCCGCGGCTGGTCTGCTGCGCGGCGTACACCGGCGCGTCGTTACCCTGATTGACCGGAGCTGCTGGCGGCGCCGGGGCAGGGGTTTCTGCGACGCCACCGGGCACGCCTGTTGCGCCGCGCACGTCTTCGGGCTGCGGCGCTGCTGCCTGTGGGGCGGGGGCCGACTGGTACTTCTGCCATGGGCCTGCCGCGGCCGGAGCCTGCTGGTATTTCTCCCAAGGGCCTGCCATCACTGCACCTGCTGCCAGTTGGCCGGATCAGCCGGGTCGCCGCCCTTGAACACGAAACCGTCTTCAACCGTGCCGGCCACTGGCCCGCCTTGTGGCGCGGCAGGCGCCTGCGGCCCCGCAGACGGCACCGCGCCGTTCTGCTGTGCGTCCTGCAGCGTGCCCTGATTCATGTCCACGATACGAGAAATCTGATTGATCTTGGCTAGGTATTTCTCTTGGTTCATGATCCACGACTGCGGATCGCCGACGATCGATTTGAAGAACTGCACGTCTTTGTCAGACACGCTTCGGCCAGACTGCCCGGCCAAGGCTTCGGCCGCCGAGTACACCATCAGGTCGGCCAGCGTGCGCAGCTCGTCGAGGTTCGGGTCGAAGACGCCGCTCAAAAGGTTCGGATCCACGCCGCTCTGTGCGATGTCGCGTTGCGCAGACGTCAGGTACTCCTGCGCGTCCCGATACCCGAACCCGGTCGCCAGCCCCTGTGTGATCTGCGTCAAGTCTTGCGCCATGCCCTTGACAAAGCCGGGCACGCCGAAGTTGTTCGGGTCCTTCATCGCGGCTTCGCGTGTCATCTCAAGAAGATTGGTGAACTTGTTGTTCGCCAAGATGTTTTGCTGGACACCGCTTTGCGTCGAGTTGGTCAGCCCCACGTCTTTCGCGCCACCCTGTACCGTGCCGATCACGCCGCCCGGAGGCAGCGGCTGGCCGGTTTGCGCGTCGGTCACGCCGTCGTACGTGATCAGGCTCTGTCCGTTCGGCAGGACGTAGTTCTTTGGCGACTGGCTCTTGCCGTCCGCGCCCATGTAATTCTGTTCTGCGCTTGGCAGCGCGCCCATGCCGCCGAAGTGCTGGCCAACCAGCGTGCCTTTGCGGTCCGTGTCCGACATGATCGGCTGCATGTCGCTGCCGGCAAGCGAGCCTTGCGCGCCGAACGTCGGCTGCATGTCTGCGCCGAGCACGCCGACGGGTTTGTTGTCGAACTCGTAGCGCTGCTGCCCGATGCTCTGATCCACGCCGTACCGGCGATCTGAGCTGACCATATTGTTGTTGCGTGCGGTCTCCGCGAGTTTCGATCCGAACGCGTCCGCGGTGTTGTTGTAGCTTTGGCCCGTGCCGACCTGCCAGTTCTGTGCTTGCGGAGACGCCGCGCCGAACTCAGACGCTGCACCCATCAGGCCAATCTGCCCGAAATCCTTCGGAGCGTACCCCGACCCGATCAGCAACGCCTGCGCCACCGGGTCGGCGGCCATGGATTGAACGCCCATCTGCGCCGCGCGGGACATCAGGTTGTCTGTCTCCTGATTGGCCCGCTGCGCTGCGTACAGCTTTTCGCTGTTGAGCGCGTTCGCAGTGTTGTTGCCGAACATCTGTTTGCCCAGGCTATCCAAAGTCTGCGCGATAGGGTTGTCGCCGCCGAAGGAGTTGAAGACTTTCACCATCAGATGTAGCTCGCGCTGCGCATCCCGGCCCACGGGTCGGTTAGCGATTTCTTGGGCAGGCCGCCGCTGCCGCCCGCGTAGGAACCGAGCATGCTGCCCGCGCCCTGCAGCAGCCCGCCAAGCGGCGAGATGGGCTTGTACGCCCTTGTTTCCGCAATATCCTGCTGGTAGGGCATGATCGCGAGGTTGCCCGATGCAAAGTTGGCGTCCTGCGCGATGTCGCGCCCTGTCTCGACATCCGCAAAACCCTGGTTGAGCCAAGTGTCGCCGTATCCGTTCAACTTGGACAGGTTTTGGGCCTGCTTCTTGCCGTCCGACATCGCTTCCTTCATGCGGCCAGCCAGCTCGGACTGGACAACCTGTGGCGCGGAACCGGAAAGGCTGACGTTCGCGACCGGACTTGGCGTCTCGGCCACTGCCTCCTGCAGCGTGTCGTCGCGTTTCTGCGTCGCGTCTTCCTGGTCTTGCGCCAACGCGTCGGCGGTTGTGTTCTGCTGGCGTTCGTTGAATGCCTCGCGACTCTTTTGCGCCAGCTCGTCGTTCTTGGCGAGCGTGCGGCGCAGTTCGTTGTTCCGCGCTTCGGCCATTCGTTCCTGGTTCGCGTTGGCTTCGCGTTGCTGGATCCCTGACCCGACCATGCCCATGCCGCTGCCCGCCAGCATCAGAAGTTCAACACCCGTGCACATCAGTTATACACCTTTCCGGAGCCGTAGCCCGATGAGTACGGGCTCGAGTAGGTCTTGGTCGGCGAATTCTGCCGGGCGGATTGGTAGTTGCTCAGTGACCCAAGAGCGCTGGCAAACACCTGACCGAGTGGGTCATACGTGGGCGGGGCCACCAGCGCAGACGCTTGACCGATCGCCTGCGCGTTGACCGCTTGAGGGTTGGCCGACGCCTCATTCAAACTGTAAAGACTGGATTTCGAGTTTTCGACCGTGCCGCGCAGCTTGTTGGATGCGTCGACCGCCTCGTTGGCGATGTTCGTGCGCGCTTCGGTCTGCTGACGGCCCAGGTCCGCGTACGTGTTCGCGCCGACGGACGATTCAAGCATCCCGCGCCCTGCGAGCGCGGATGTCGTCTTGTCCACCACCTCGCCGAATTGGCGGTCGAGCTGCGGGTTGTAAAACCCGGCGTAGTCGTCCTGGTATCCTTTGTAGTAATCGTCGTCGAAGCTCGTGAACGCCTTGTCGATGCCGATGCGGCCAAGGTCGACGTCGTGCTGCCGCATGATCTCGCGCAGCTCCATGCCGCCCGACGGGTCTTGCTTTACCCGGTTGGCGAGCGAGTCCAGCTCGGATGTGCCGGTTTTCGTCGTGATGGGGGCGCCCCAGACATTAGTGTGCGTGTATGTCGAGCCTTCGCCCAACCGCGCGTCGGCGGTCGCCTGGTCGATCTCGCCTTTGGCCAATGCCGTCTCGATCGCGGCTTTCTGATCGAACGCCGCTTTCCACCGGTCATAATCGCCAGATGAATATGAATTATATTGGGAGCTTCCGCCGCCGCCAAAACACATGGCTTGCCTCAAATGCAGAGACCGGCGCAGCGAACTCCGGCGACGTCACGCTCGCTGTCGCGACAATAACAAAAAACGGGCTATCGGTATAGGAATATTTTCAATCCATCGACCGCGCCCACATATGTGAACCCGATGGCCTCCATCCACCGGATGGCTTGGGGATGCTCCGACCCGACGTAGGCCACGATGGTCCCGTACGTTTGGGCTTTCTCCGTCATGTGCCGCCGCGCGGCGCGGATCGACGCCAAGCCTTTATCGAAGAACTCCCGCGTCACCATGAGCCACGTTCCGTTGCCCCCGGGGCCGATGGACAAGAGAGCCTGGGGCGCTCCGTCAAATTCCAGCACCGCAGTGTCGCCGGCGGCGAGAAACCGCATCATCCGAAGCTGAAACAGATCGCCCGGAAAGCCGACCTTGGCGAACTCGGCGCGATGCTGGTCCGACAACCGGGCCAGGATGTCGTCGATGTCGGTCAGTTGACCGGGGCGGATCTTCATCAGTCTTTCCATGTGGTGGCGTGGTGGACCGCAGTCGAACTCAGCCGAGCGTACCCGGCCGCCGAGCAGGTCAGTTGCAGGGCGTAGTGCGACGTCTTCCCCGTGAGCTTGTTCGCCGGGAGATGGTAGTTCGTGCCGTTGATCGTCCCGCCGTCGATGAATTGCTCCGGGTAGTTCGGGTCCGGCAAGACGCGCACTTTCCACGTGTTCGTCGCGGCGATGTCCAGACCTTCGATCATCTTGGTGCCGGCTGGATCTTTCGCCGAAATGAAAGGCGTCACCGCCTCGACAGTGAACTCGTCCGCATCGGGATACACCGTGCCGTCCACGCCGCCATACGCGTAAATCTTGTCGCCGGAACGCAGGTAAATGGCCCTGTCGACACGGACCAGGTCGGAAATCTCGGCCCCGAAATCGATGTAGCTCCACGCCACAATGTTCGACGATGGGAACTGCGACAGCACGACAATATACCTGCCGAGGGCCAGCATAAACCGGCCGTCAATCGCCTCGATCACCGCGCACGCCTTGGCCGCAACTCCGGCACCGACTTCTGCAATCAAACCCTGCACGAACGGATCCAGCGCGCTGCCGACGTCCGACGCATAGGCCGAGTCGATAGCGCTCCGCGTGCGAAGGGATCGAACCCCGGTTTCGTCAAGGTAGTACACGTCATTGGCGCCATATGAAACAATGCTGCGGGGCGCGCTCGTGCCGGTGTTGTCCAGCGTTTGCGCGATGGCGCTCAGCGTCATGTCGGCCTGCAGATCGTATGTCACGATCGCGTTGCGCGCAAAGATCGCGGTCAGTTGTTCGTACTTGGCCGCGCCGACCAAGGTGTCCGCACCTTCGGCCTGGTTTGCGATGTTGATGAAGCCCGCGCCACTGGACGGTGACGTGTCCGTCCAGTCCAGGGGGTCGTTGATCTTGCAGTACCGGAGCAAGGTGCCCGCGACCGCGAACACTCGGTTTCCGCCAACGTTGGCGGATGTGCCTGTCGCCGAGCCGCGGCCCGTCGTCTGGTACGCATCGCCGTCAAGCGTGATTTTCCACAGGTCGTCGGCGTGATTGATGAACGCCATGTCTGTCTCGGTGGTCGTGACGTCTCCGGCGTTCGTTACCGTGATCACGGTTTCGTCCAGTGTGCGCCCCTCGCCATCCGCTGACGTGATCGTGACGACGGCTCCGATGGCCGCGGCGGTGAAGCCGTGCGTTCCTGCGCCACTGCTGATGTCGGCTGCGATCGCGGTTGCAGTGTCGTCGTGCGACGTCGTCCAGTCGACCGACGCAGACAACAGTTCTTCGCCCGCAATGGTGATCGACGACGTCTTGTTCACGCCGGCGCTGGACGTGCCGCCTGTGACAGTGACGGTGCCCGCCGCTTTTTCGTCGGCGCCGATGTCGACCGTGTATATGCGGGCTACGGCGGCCACGGCGTCGACCCCGCCACTCATGTCTGTGTCTGAGGTTGTGACGTCGCCCGATACCGTTGACGCCACCACATCGGTGTTGGGGGTCGCGCCTGTGCCGATGGCCGCCGTGATTGTGACCACGCCGCTCGCGGCGCTCGCCGAGAACCCGTGCGTTACCGTGTTGTTGTTGATCTCCACCGCAAGCGCGTTCGCCGTGCTCGCGTGGCTGCCCACCCAGTTCACAGCAGTGGCCAACAGCTCCGCGCTGTCCACCGTCACCGACGTGACGCGGTTGGCCCCCGCACCGGCAGTTCCGCCCGTTATCTCCACGGAACCGGTGGCCCGAACTTCTGCGACTGCCGCAACATTGGCCTGTACTTCTGTGCCGACTGCGGTCGGGTTCGTGGTGGCGCCGTTGTCTGTCGCGGAAGGGACCGCAGTGAATGTGGTGCCAGGCACCGCAGCGGTGATTTCCACCGTGTCGCCGAAAGCCTGCGCCGAATATGCCGATTCAGCGTCGATCAAATCGGCCAGGCGAGCGGCCACCGACGTGAACGTGGCTGCGCTGTCTGCAATACCATCCCACGCGGTCACACGGACGCCGTCGTAGAAATGATGCACGTTGCCGTCGGCGTAGGACGCCACCGCGTACACTTTGCCGTCGAACCCCCGCGCGTCCAGCATCGCGGTCATGTCGGCAGCGCTTGGGGACGCCAACTGCTGGTAGCGGACGCCGACAGGCATCCCGGCAGGTGTGCTGCCCGACCCGAAGACGTACCGCTGCCTGCGGACCGAAAACAAGCCGAACGTCCCGGTCGGGAGTGCGAACACCTCGACGAATTTCTTGGCGCGCTCGATGTCGCCACCACGGGTGATCACCGCGTTTTTCAGCAACCACAGGGTTCCGGGCACACCGGAGTCCTGCGGGCGCCGACGGTCCATGCCGTATTTGAAATCCGAAATGGCAGTGTAGGCCAAGGGTCAGCCCCCGATGCGAACGGTTGTGCGTGGGTTGAGTTTCTCCGGTTCGCCGGAGCCTAGCCCGACGCGGTAACTCTTTCCGCCTGCCGACGTCGACCGAAGCTTGATCAGGCTCAGCAAGCTTTGTGCCTGCGCCAGCTTCGCGTCCGCGTCTTCGCTCTTTTGCGCCTTGAGCAGTTCGGCTGCAGCGAACAGCACCACAAGTTCGCTTTCCAACCGGCAGCGGTCGTCGTTGTCGATCAGCTCGCTACAGGCGTAAACCCCCGTGAACCGCAGCGATTGCGCGGTGCTGTCCGGCAAAGGCCATATCTCGATTTGCTCTTTGGTGCCGGTGAACGTGACATCCCACTTGATGGCGGGGCTGGTGCGTTCGTCAGCTTCCGGATCGAAGGCGTTGAAATCCGCGATGTCGATACCGCGCTCGATGTCGACGAAGTTTCCAGACCAGGCCAGTTTCACGTCCGTGATGCGGTCGGGGTCGAGCCCGGCCGGGAAATCGTAATACCGCTGACCGGTGTTGAACGTGATCGCGGGGAACCGGGTCTTCAGGAAGGACCAGTCGTGGCTATAGTAAAGCAGCCGGTATACGTGGTTGAGTGTCCTTCGCAGCGAGCCGACATCGTCAGGCCCTGCGGATGACGAATTGGCGCGGCGCAACTCGTCGCGCAGATCCGAAATCATTTGGGAGAGTGTTGCGCCGCGTGCCATGTCGCGCCCTTACGTGAACTCGGGTTCTTCGGCGGCCGCATCGACCACGGGCTCGACGACGTCCGGCGCCGGCTTGGCGCGACGGCCCGAACGGGGAGGGGGCGCCGCGTTGACGCCGTCAATCCGGTCGGGAAGCGGCGTGCTCGCATGGCCAAGGATGGCGTCCAGATTGCGCAGGCGCTCATTGGTGCGCAGCCCTGCGCCGTAGACATCTTCCAGCCGGGCGCGTTCTTCACGATCTGTGCGCTTGTCCTGACCGGTGGCCTTGATCTCGCGGATAGCTTCGACGCCGGCTTCCGGCCCTTGGTGGATCGCACGGAGCACTGCGATCTCGGCGGCGGTCACGTCGAACTTCGGCACTTCGTTCAGCATGGAGCCGCTGTTGCGGACGACGCATGAGTAGAGTTGCATGGGTTGTTCCTTCAAACGAAAAGGGGATCGGCAGCGCCGACCCCCTTTGTATACCATGTTGAAACATGGGATGTCGAGATGTCGCTTGTTTAAGCGCTATACTCGTTGAGCGTGTCGAGGTTCTGCAGCTTCAGCAAGAGCCACCCACTGCCTTCGGCGTGCGCTGTGACACTCGCGGCCTCGAGCGAGAGCGCATCGGTAGCGGTAAACTCGTTCGCGGCAGTGACTGCCGAGCCTGCGATAACGGTGCCCTGTGGGGTCGCCGCTGCCGACGTCACGCTGACCACGCCACCGGTCACGTCGGTCGTGCCAATCTCGAGGTTGAAGTCGGCGCGTTTCGAAGCGGTAGTGACCGGTGCGATGACGTTGAAGTCGAGCGAGAGAACCTTGCCGTTGAAGCCCGGCACGTATCCGGTCAGAACGTCGCCGTTGGCCGCGATTTCGGCCAGGTTGACGTACAGCGGGACGATGTGCACGCCGACTTTCTCGGAAAGCGGAAGCTGGATCGTCACCTTCGTGCCCGCCGGGATCGAGGTATCGTCCTTGTACGTGACTACCACGGACGAAGCCCCATACACGAGCGTGAATGTGTCTGCCGCCTGGTCGAGCGTGTTCATAAGCCCGCTGACAATCAGCTTTTCGCCGGACTGAGCGTACCGGGATGCGTTGCCAGAGGGGTATGTAAAAGTCATGGTATCGTCGGTGTCTACTGCCGCCGATGGGGTGAGTTCGATGATGTCAAAGCTGGACATTGTCCAAGTCTCCTGTGATTTCACAAAAACGAGAGGCCCCGGCTCGAAAGCCGGAGCTGGAAATCAGGCGATCGTATAAACGCCCTGCGCGTTGCGCTGCGTGCAAACAAGGCCGCCGACCCAGGTGCGCGCACGGTAGAACACGTATTTGTTCTCCGGACGGGCGGGGCGGTGGTCCTTGCCGTTCTCGCCCTGGATCACCTTCGGGTGGATCCGGCGAGTGTCGAGCACATAGCAGTATTTCGACTTGGACATATCGTCGAGGGTCGGGTCGTACTGGAAGTTCACACCCTTGAATGTGATGTCTGCCAGCGAGCCATCTGTCGCCTTCTTGGACGTCCAGCCTTCCAGGGTGAAGTTGCCCTTGGAACGCAGCTCGTTTTCCATCGCTTCGATGAAGTCGGAGCCGCACAGCACGAGGTTGGGCCGACCGCCGTAGCGGCGCAACTGGCGCCATTCGTTCTGCAGTTTGGTGAGGATCGCCAAGTCTGACGGTGTGGTTGTCGCGAGATTGAGCGAAGCCCGGTTCCGCCACCAGGTGTTCGCGCTCTGGTCGATCCCGGCCACCACGGTGGCGGAGGTTGGATCGTTGAGGATGAACGATGTCAGGCCCGGAACGACCTTGGCGTCCTGCGTGCCGTCGCGCCAGAACATTTCGTTCATGCCGCGGTCGGTGCCCTCCACCATATCCTCGACCTTGTCCTTCAGCAGGTCGGCCAGAACGATCTTCTCGTTCTCGGTGTGGCGGGTCTCGCCCTTGCCGGTGGTCGAGTCGGTGATCGAAATGCCGGCTTTCAGCATCTCGTGCATGGTGAACTGGATGCCCGAGTGGACGAGCTTCCACGGGTACGTCGCAGTCTTGATGTTGGCCGGGTTGGAGTATCCGACACTGTCGTCGTGCTCAAAGCCCTGGATCGTGGTGGTGTATTCACCCTTGACGCGAACCGTGATGGCGTCCTTGCCGCCAGGGAACGAACTCTCCGCGGCCATCATGGCTTTGAGAAGCGGACGATCCTGCAGCGACTGTGCGCGAACAGTTGGGGTGTTCATGTGGTAGTCGAGGACGGCCTGGCCGACGTTTTCGACTTCTGCAGCGGTAAAAGGCATTGCGATAATCCTTCAGGATCAATCGCTCGCAGCCAAAGCCTGTGTAACTGCGTCCATCACGGATGCGGGCTTCGCTTTCGAGCGGGGCGAAGCGCTACCACCGGTGGGCGAGGGGTCGATGGGCTTGGGTTTGGGCTGAAACTTCTTGATGTCGGTTTCAACCTTCTGCTTGATCTTGCCGAGAAGTTCGCGCGCCGCCTTGTCGGTGCGTGGGTATCCATCAGGGCCGAGTCTTCGCAGTTCCAATTCCATCGCGTCCACAACGCGGTCGCGCTTCAGGTTCCAATCCGGATCCGTCGTCGCCTGTTCCTGGTTCCAAGCTTCCGCGGTCTGCACCACGGTGTTGACCATGCTTTGGGTCTCGCGCTGAGACCGTTCGGCATCGGCCCGCTGGCGGTCTTCCTGCATCTTGCCTTCGGCGCGTTCCTTGCCGAGCCGGGCCTTATGCAGTTCCTTCGCATGCGCCTCGGTGATGTAGCCAAGGCCGACCTGCTGCTGCAAGTCGTTGGGGAGCGTTTCGCCAGCTGCGTTTCGAACCTGGTTCAACAGGTTTTCCAAGACTGGCAGGGCCTTCTCGTAATCGCCGCCGTTGATCATGGCCGTGAGGCCAAGGGCGTTGTCCAGATGCTCTGGCAGGATGTTGCGCTCGCGCATATATCCCGTGAGTTGGTCCATTTGTGCCGCTTTCGGCTTCAGGCTTTCGAGTTCTTGCTCGATCTCGACGGCCTTTGTCTCAGCGGACTTGCGTTGCTCCACCAGCTCGCGAATGCGACGCTGCGTGCGCTCCGAAGTACGATTGATTTCTTCCTCGGAAATTTCCTCGTCGGAGGCTTCTTCCTCGGATTTCGCATCTTCGGCGGAATCAGTTTCAGGTTCTTTCGAATCCTGTTCCTCGGGGGCCGGCGTTGCCTCCGGTTCTTCTGAAACGAGAGCCGCGGAAACCGCATCCTCGAGAGAACCTTGCGCCTTGTCTTCTACCGCAGCGGATGACTCTGCGTTTACATCCTGGGTATCTACGGCGCTTTCGGCACCTTCTACCGTCGACGAGTCGGTCATACGTCAAAACTCCAATGGCACTTTGTTGATTTGTGCCGATAGGTATTAATTCTCATGTTTCGACATTCAAGTCAAGCCGGATAGCCCGGCTGCGGCCCCGGTTCGTTGCTTTGGGGGTTCGGTGCGTTCTGTGCGCCGGCGTCTCCCTGGCTGTTCGGGTCGGTTCCGGGATCGCCGGTTGGCTGGCCGCCGGGGTTCGCGCCAGCCTTCGCCATCATGGCGTTGATCGCGGTGATCGACGGCATACCTTCCGCCACCGCTTCGTCCACATCGATGTCGAGCAGGGCCAGGTACTTCTTGCTGATCGGGGCGGGGTTCAAGCCCGGCATTTGCATGAGGTACGGCATGCCTCGCTCCATGTTGGCGAGGTCAGCGGCCTTGTTTGGCCGCCCGCTGCTGTTGGCCTCGACTTCAAGCTGCAGCTCTTTCGCCGCGGCTTCCCGTGTCGTTTCCGTGTCGGGCCACACTGCGCCTTCGCCGACGCACTCTATCACGGTGTCGAGCTGGACGTTCAAGAGCATGACCTGACCGGCGGCCCGTGCCAACTCGCCCAACACCTCGTCGAGATCGTCGACGTTGTCGGACTGGCTGGCGGATTGCGCCTGCTGCGCGATCGAGCTTTCGGTGGCGGTCGACCCGGACGTCGCGCCGATCTGCGCTTCCTGATACCCGACGACGCGCAGCAGATCCTGAAAATGCGATTCCAGCTCGTACAGGTTCGGGTCGATGGGCGCGGTCGGCCCGCGCTGCAGGATGTCCTCGATCTTCTGGTTGGTGCCGAGTGTTGGAAGACTGAGCACTTCGTGGGCCGCGTGCGTTGACAGCTTTTTCTTCTCATCGGCCTCCATGCCCGCGCCTTCCACCCAATACGGGCGCGCGGCGATGCGGTGCTCGCGCAACGCCTCGCGGGATCGATTGTATTCTTCCTGGATGTCGCGGGCCTGCTCGACATCGGACAGTGGGTATATTTCGTCTTCGTGCTCGATCTCGTTGAACACGATCGCGAAAAACGGCCAGAAGCGTTCCGTCCAGATTTCGGGCGTCGCGGGCTCTTTGACGAAGTCCTTGTATCCTTCACACACCACCAGCACCTGGCGGTTGGCCTTGTCCCAAATCTCGTAGACCCGCGCGCAGCCTTTTTTCTCGCCGTCCGGGCTTTCGCCGGCAGTCGTGGAGTACTCCGTGAAGTCCTTGCCGACGTCGACCTGCCACACCTTCTGAATGTCGCAGGGCTCCATTTCGTACTGGTGCGCGACCCATCCTGCGCCCGAAAGCGATTTCAAGTGCGTGCATCTTGGGTCGACGATGATCTGGTCCGATTTCGGGAAATCGAGCACCGGGCCTTCGCGCGCGGTCAGGAACTGGTTGTTCTGCAGATCCGCGAGGTTGAGCCGCAACTGCTCCAGCTCCGCGGACGTCTCGCTGTATTTCTCGTCACCTTCCGCCATCTTGGCAAGCGCCGCCTCGACATTAGCGATTTTGCTCGTTTCGTCGTCGATCTGGCCCACTGTCTCGGGGCGCATTTCCAGCACACGCTGGTATCCGAGCTTGATCCAGGCCACCTTGCAGGTTTTTGCGCGGCGCACCGCCGCCTTGAGCTGCTGCTTGTAGTTGGCGCCCTGCTCATCGAGGTAGTATTGCCACAGGATCTGAAGCGTTTCGCCCATGCGGTCCAGCATCATGTCCTTCTGCCGAACGGCGAGCACTTCCTGCAGCAACGCCATCGCGTTGGGGTCGCCCATCTGCGCCATTTCCATGGACGCCTGCAGCGTGTCCTGCCTGCCGTCCCACAGCTTGTAGTCCAGCCGTTTGCGGCGTTTGAATATTGTTTTCGGGTTCCGGGCGTAGAGCGTCGACACCGTCTGGTTGATGTAGCGGGGCAGGATCGGCACGGTGTACTTGCCTGCATCGCGCCACTCTTTGGTCGAGCCCCGCATCGCGAAGTCCTGCGACGTCTTCATCGCCTTGAACACATGCTCGTGGTGCTTTTTCGCGCGCTCGATCTTGCCGAGCCACTGCGCAGCGAGCGCGGCGCGGCTTTCCGGCACTTCGGGCTTTTCCGTGGCTTCGGTGTCGACTTCCTGCGGGGCTTCGTTTTCCATTATCGTGGGCCTCCTGGCCTCCTGCGCGCCACACTCTGTGCGGCCGCGGCTTCAATAGCTGCGACGTAATCCTTGATGTCCGAGCCCGACATGCCGTCCCGCAAGAAGAACTGGTTTTTTGCACTGCTCTTTTGTGCGATGGCCGACGGGCTCATCTCCGGGTTGCCCATCGCGCGCTCCATAATCAGGCGCACTATGCTTTCCTCATCTGTCGCGGCGAGCCTGTCCGCGCCCGGAACAGGGGGCATCGCCCCTTCGTCGCGCAGAATTTTCAATCCGCGGTGAATGCTTTCGTGCGCCATAGTGCTCGCCGCGTCGGCAGACTCGCCGGGTATGACGAAACCGTGGTCCTTGCTTGGGGAATACGCCCCTCCGACGTTGGCGCTCCCTTGGTCCGTGTACCCATCCATCGAGAATTTTCGGGGGTCGTAGCCCAAGCCCACTATGGCGGATCTGTTTGCGGCGAGACCCGCACGGGCGTACGTGTCCGGTATCGCCCCGGCGTTCGGCACATCCGGTGACTCCGTCGCAACCGCGTACGCAGGATCGGTCAATGTGCTCAGATACTGCCCCTGTCCGGGTGCCGGCCCGTTGGCGTCGCCAAACATCACGGCGGCCTGCCCCGTGGCGAAAGGCTCGACCCCGGTACCGTAGAACGCACCCACATCTCGCGCGAAGGCCGCGTCATCTGAAGACGGGTACTCGGCCAAAGGCGGCGCGAGCGTTACATTGGGCGCGTCTTTTCCCATACCAAAACACATCACCAGCCTTCAACGGACTTGGCCCGCTGCTCCTGTTGCGCGCGTTTGAGCGCGGATTGCATGATCCACTGAATTGATCCGGTCGCGGCCACGCTGTCGTCGTTCGCGGGCTGCCGTTTCATGCCGCGGGCCCGGACCAGCCCCATGCCGATGTGGGACAGCCAGTCGACGAAATCGTCGTGCGTTCCGTACGGAAACCGCAGCATTTCGCGCTTGGCGTCCGCGAACCACGGCGCAAAGCGGGGGAAGTGCACCTTGCGCATGCTCATCCGGCCTTGGATGGCTCGCGCACGGGTCTGTTTGTCCTTGGTGGGGGATACCGGGTCGATCGTGGTGTACACCCGTTCCTCTAGCATTCGTTTGTGCAAAAACGGACCGAAGGACTTGGAGATCAACTCGCTTTCCATCCACCACAGCTCGGGCTTGTGTATCTTGAACTGCATCAGCAGTTCTTCGACGGTCTTGTCGGTCTCCATCCGACGCCACACCAAATCCGGAAGCACCCAAATGTCGTCATTGTCGTCTACGCCGACACAGCCGAGCACAGACGGGTCGCGCTCCTGTTTGGTGGACACCGCGTGATCCGACGCCCCGTATTTCTTCAGATCGAGAGGCAGCTCGCCCGCTTCGTACTCGACGATGTGCTCGGCCTTGAAATACTCGCCGTCCTCTCGGGTCGGCTGGCCCATGTAGAGCGCCTGGAAAGTGCGCGGGTCCATGCGCTTGGCTTCGGACAGAAAGTCGAGCCCCTTCCGCTCGGGCCACAAGGCGCTCATGGGCCTGTCGCCAAACTGGTCGATGATCCGGGGCGACGTCGGAACCTCGAGCGTCAAGCCCAAGTCTTCGGCCAGTTTCGGGTCTTCGACCACGGCCGGAATGTTGATGTACGTCCAGTCGTCGGCGATGCCGGCGTATTCCTTGTTGCGCTCCGGGTGGTTTGGATCGCAAAGTCGACCGATAAGGTCATCTTCATGCCACCTCGTATGGACCACCACAATGCCGGATTTGGAGTGGCACCGGGTGAACACCACGGAGTTGAACCACTTCCAGATGCGGTCGCGGTACAGCTGACTCTGAGCGTCGTCGTCCGACCGGATCGGATCGTCGACCACGAAAAAGTCGGCCGGCTTACCTGTGCCGGAACCGCCGACGCCGACAAACGCGGTTTTACCGCCTTGCTCCGTGATCATCAGATCGAGCGCGCTTTTGCCCAGGCGGTGCTCGGGAAACACAGACTGGTGCAGCGACGTTTCGATCATGCCACGCACTTCGCCACCGAATTCTTCGGCGAAGGTCTGGTTGTATGTGCCTAGCATCAGGTTCCGGTACGGGTTCCGGCCGGTGCACCACGCCGGGAACGCACGGGACAGGATCTGCGATTTGCCAAGCTGCGGCCCAATGGACACAGCCACGCGCTTCATCTTGCCGGCTTCGACCTTTTCCATGATCTGGCACAGCAGACGCGCCTGCGGTGTTGCGACGAACCGGGTCAGGTCGGAATCGTCGAAATCCGCCGGGTCCGGCATCTGCATCTCGCAGTAACGCAACAGGCTGTCCTTCGCGTCAAGCAGCGCGAGCTGGCGCTTCTTCAGGCGGATCAGGGTCTGCTGTGCCGTCAGGGTTTGGGACATAATTCCTAAATACAGGAAATCTCAGGTTTCGACAATGGCGTCATCCTGCGTCGGCAATGAAGTACGTGCTGTCGCTGACCGAGTAGAAGGGGGCCGCTTCGTATCCGGAAGTGGTCGCGTGCGTTAATGTGACGAGCGCAGTGCCTGCTCCTTCTTTGGAGAACGCCACAGCAGTGGGCGTCACAAGGCCGGACTTGCCCTCTATTCGAAGGTCGCTCACAGACCCGACAAGCGAGATCGTCGGCGTTCTTGGCATCTGCGCGTAGTGGATGGTGCCCTTCGCGGTTTCCGTGTCGGTCCGGCCAACGACCGCCATGGCGGACTGGAGTGCCCCGATCGTGTGCACTTCTGCCAGGCAAGCCGCCCGGTCCAGATGGTAGGGTGTCGGGTCGAACCGGCTGTAGGTTTCGTTTATTTCCATCTTCGCCCCGAAGATGTCGCAATCCCATTTGTCGGTCCCCGAACCGTTATCGAAGCGGATCGTCACTTTGCAGTCAGATGTATCAATCGTCTTATCAAGGATCGTCGGTGTAGACATGATGGCAGTGCACCACCACAGACCGCCCGATGGATAAACCGGGACAGTGAAGCCAACTATCTCGGATGTGTCTCCCGACCCCGACGTTCCGTAGTCAAAACCAATATACGCGCGCACTGTCGCGGGGCGCACACCCGACCCGTAAATCTGGAAGGCAACGTATCTGTCAGCTATTCGGTGAAGAAACTCAGGGCCGTAGAAGACCTGTTCGAAGCCGCTGAAAGCTTCGGGCGACGAGGAACTGTCCAGCCGCAGAGCCTTCGACGGCCTGTGCGGCATGATGCGGCTTAGATTCAGGTCCACGTCTACTTGCGAAGCGTCAAAGGTCGCGCCCCCGCCCGAAGCGGAACAATGGAGCTTCCACCGGTCGAGGATCTTCGTCTGGTCCGCTGTGATCGAGGTGAACGATGTGCCTCGTTGTGCGAAATCAAACTTGTAATTTTCCAGGAGGTTGGGCGCGATGTCCCGGCGCGCAGGTGGGACACCCATGCCGATGGTCAAAAGCTGGTTGCGTGTGCCTTGCGAACTCGATGAAGCGTAGCTGGTTTCGCCGACGCGCATGCACATCATGAGGCCCTGCGGGCCTTCCGCAAAGACCGGGAGCGATGTCGGGCGGTCTGGTAGCGACATCCAGTTCCGCCCAGCGGAATATGTGAACACGCCGCTCGCGTCGTAAAGGCTCGTGGCCTCTTGTTCCCACGCCATAAGCGCGTTTTCGTTGGCCGTATCGCCTGTCCAGTCCTCCCGGCGAGGGACGACAAGATAAGTCTTCCCCCATTTGGTGAACGCAACAGGGCTGTCTCCGACAGTCGCCGTGCCGCCTACCGACCCCCGGTTTGTAACGCCGGTGTCGGACCAAGCGCCTGTTACGCTTGTCAGGGTGGTGGTCTTGTGGGCCATGAAATTGGTAGCGCCACGAGCGAAGATCAGCCATTTGTTCTCGTCGTTCACGCGGGCGACAGCAACCTCTGTCGGGCCTTCGATCGACCATGTGGTGGTCCCGTCCGGTGCCGGGCTGAATGTGCCGCTTATGGTGATCACGCCGCTTGTAAGGTCCGCGCTCACAATGCGCTTGGTCTGGCCCGAGCCTGTGCCCCCAGTGGTGCTGATATTGACGTTCACAAGAAGGTCTTCATCGGGGTAGAAATTGGAGTTCACATCCCCCGGCGTGACGGTGATCGTGGTGCTGCTGCCCGCAGACGCCGTGCCGGACGAGCGACCGTCGAACAAAACAGCCCTTGTCCAGCTGGTGCCGTTGTTGGCCGTCCGGATGGAATATATTTGCCCTTCCGCGTATGCGTAGGTGATGAAGCCGTTGGTGTCGTCACCGCCGGCAGCAGTAGGCCAGGGGTACATCGGCCCGTATGGGAACACGGACGTAACGCCCGTGCTCGCGGCAGCGCTCCAGGTCGATCCGTTGTCGTCCGAGTATGTGAAGTACCATGTGCTTGTCCCGGAGACGATTTCCGCAAACAAAACGCCGAGCCGACCGGACCCCATGACGATGCCGGTCGAGCCTGATATCGCCCCGGTTTCCCGGCCATGAATGGACTTGCCGCCCTTCCATGTCGCGCCACCGTCCTCCGAGTATTCGTAGATCAGAAGCATGCCCTCTGGCTGGGCGTGGCTGCATCCGATCGCGCGGGTACGGTGCCAGCGGGCTTCTGTCGAAGTGTAGAAAATCGCGCCGGTATAGTTGAAGTCGGCAGGCTGCTCCAGGATGTAGTTCGCGCCGTCGAGCGGGTGCTCGCGCAACCGCTTCGGCATCCAGGTGATCGTATCGCCGACCTTGAACCCACCGCCGCCATAATAGTTGTTCGAAGTCGGGACCGCGTCGACCTTGTACACTCGTCCGAAAGTGTGGATGTCGAGGCCCTTGGCGACAGCCTCGAGCGCCGCAACCGCAGCCGTGTCATCTGTCGTCGCGTCACCTTCAGCGCCACTGGCGCTGAAAAGGTCATAGTCCACCAACGTCGCCCCGATTGATGCGAGTGCAGCCTCGGCGGCGGCTTGTGCGGCTTCCGCTCCTGTCTCAGCGGTCTCCGCAGCAGTCTGCGCAGCTTCGGCCGGAGCCACCGCAGCTTCCGCCGCAGCCTGCGCCACCAGCGCCGCGTTCAATGACACCTCGGCCTCGCCTGCGCTGTCGGAGGCTGCGCCCGCGGACACCGATGCCGCGTTCGCCGACGTCGCGGCGTTGCCGGCTTGTGTCGTTGCCGTCGACGATGCAGATTCCGCTGCGGCCTGCGCCGCCTCGGCGGCCGCCTGCGCATCTTCCGCAGCAGCGGTCGCGCCTGTGAAATCGGCCACGAGTTCCCATTTGCCTGCGGCGAGATCGGTCGAAAACGTGCCGGACGTGTGCGACTCTTCGCACCGGTAGAAGTTGTTGTTGGCAAAAACAGTGTCGCGGGCGATATACGCCGTGTCGGTCAGCCATGTGGTGGGGGGCTGGAACCCGATGTCGATCTCGGGCGCCAGCTGGTCATATCCGACCGACCCGCGCTTCAGAGCCAGGTCGTCCTCCTGCAGCAGCGCGATCCGGGCCAGGATCTCGCCGACCACACCGTCGACCAGGTCGAACTCGTCATTCACCTTGTCGCCTGGCAAAGGTGTCGTCGGATGCCCCGACTGAAAACCTTCGAAATCGAAGTCACGATTGTAAGGGGTGGGCTGCGCCATTACTGATCTCCGAACACGAGGACATCCATCGACGTGACCACTGCGGAGTTGCCCGCGGTGTCCACCACGCCGACCCGCACCGAGCCGGTGGCCTTGCTGATGAGGTATGGGAATAGCCGGGTGGTGCCCGACAGATATGGCGTGATCGAAACCACGTAGTTCACGGACGACATCGCGGTCGAAAAGTTAATCGTGAAATTGCCTGGGCTGTTGATCGTCACGCTGGACACATTGTGCCCTGCGTTGATGTGCGCGCTGGTCGCGTTGAACGATACGGACGCCTTCGCCACGCCGTCCGACGAAATCACCCGGCGTGGCGTCACCACGACGGTGCTCGCTGTGCCCGCTTCCATCTCCGCTTTCGACGCTTCCGTGACCGTTATCGTGCGGTCCGCGGTGAAATTGCCACCCCCGGTCGCCAGGCCGGCCGCCGAGACGGACCGCGATGTCGCAACCTTGCCTGACAACGCAGCGACCAAACCGGTTATGTCGCTCTGGCCGTGCGTGTGCGTAGACGCCGCCTTGCCGGTGATCGCGGTGTCGAGGTCTTCGATCGCTTCCTGCAAATCCGTCGCGTCGGTGTTGTCCGTGTCGGCTGGATCAAAGTCCACCTGATCCGCGTCGTAGTCGCTCGCCGCAGCAGTCACCGCTCCGGACCGCCCGAACACACTGGTCACGTTCACCGACGCAACCAGCTCGTCCATCGCGTCCTGCATGTTCTCTGCGGTCAGCCCGGACGTGCTGTTGTCGTATGTGACCAGCGTCGCGGTCTGCGCGGCGGTGAAATCGGCCACTTCCTCCCATTTATCCGCCGCGAGATCGGTCGAAAACGTGCCGGAAACGTGGCTTTCGAGGCAAATGTAGAACTTCTGAGACCGGAACACCGTGTCGCGGACCACGTAGTTCGTCGCAGTCGCCCATGTCGACGGCGGGTTCACGCCGATCTCGATTTCCGTCTTGAACTGGTCGTACCCTACCGAACGATTTGCTATCGCGGTGTCGTCGCGCTGGATCACGGCCAGGTTCTGGCGGATCTCGTCGAGGGTCAGCTTGACCGCAGCGAACTCCTGATCCAGCCGCGTCGCAGGCAGCGGCGTGGCGGGGTTTTCGGCCTGATAATTGGCGAAATTGAAGAGCCGATCGTATGCAGTGGGCTGTGCCATGGGGCGGAACACCATGTTGGGGGCGCCGCGAAGGCCCAATACGCCGGTCTGCTCGCCGTTTTATCATGAGAGCTTTTGTCGAGCAAGGTTTTGACGTATAACAGGACAGGAAAATCGTCCTAACAGCCCTCGGAGCGCAAATCATGGCTCAGATTGACCTTTCGCAGTTCGCAGTCGGCGGTGCGCATCGCCCCGACAGTTTCACCGGCCTGGACCCTCAATTTCTCAACGCGCTTCAGTCGATGGTGGCTGGCGCCCCGCCTGAAATCCAGAACACGCTCCGGATCACGTCAGGATACCGGTCGCCCGAGAAACAGGCCGAATTGTGGGAAGGCGCGCTGGCCAAATACGGGTCGCCGGAAGTCGCGAGGAAGTGGGTCGCCCCGCCCGGAAAGTCACATCACAACAAGGGCGGCGCTGTCGACCTGAAATACCTCGACGACGCGGCGAGGGCATGGGCGCACGAAAACGCAAACCAGTTCGGCCTGCACTTTCCGCTGTCTAACGAAGACTGGCATGTAGAGATGATGGGGAGCAGGGGAGGGCCGACCGCTCAGCTTTCGCCAGCGCCACAAGGAGCCCCGCAGATGCCGGCGATGTCGGCAGGAGCACCACCGGAACCCGCGCGGAGCCCCGTCGCGCAAATGCTTTCGTCGATGGCGCCGGTCGCGCAGCCCCAAGCAGCGCCCACACCGGCGCAGCCTCGGCCAATGGCTTCGGATCCGGCTGGCGCGTCGATGAACGCGGCAGCCGGTTCTCAAGCAGCCGGGCAGCTGCAGTCCGCGCTGATGCCAGACATAGAGCGATTGATGGGGCTTTCAAAAAGGCCATCATTGGGCTGATCTCAGACCCCATCGGTGTATCCGGGATGGCTCGGGCCAGGGTGCGACCGCTTCTTCGCGTAGAAACAATCGGTCGGCAGTTGCTGACGTGGGCACGACACCCACCCGTCCGCGTCCACAAACAGCGGTTTTCCGCATTCGGGGCACGGTTTGCGGCGCGGATATCCGTTCTCGGTTAGGTGGTGGGCCATTGGGTTGGCCCAAAAGCTCAATGCGCTTGCGATCCATTCGAACATGGTTCTATGCGCCTCGGGCAATTGTCTCGAGCAACGCGGCCCGGTCTTCGTTGCTGATCGCAATCTTTGGGTCGGGCCACAGGCCGGCTTCGCGTACGAGCCGGTCTCCGACAGTCGCACACTCACCCAGGATCACATTCGCCGCAGGCTGGTTGACGCGGTCGTGCATCAAAAGCGCGTCGCGAATGATCCGAGCCACTATGTCCGCACGAGTTGCTTTTCTGGTCATGGGTTTTTCTCCTTTCGTGGTTTTAAGAAGGGTGCGCGGGCCGGACTTTGGGTCTAACGGCCCGCGCGGTGTCCGGTAGGTCAGGCCGGACATTTGTTTCGCGGGGTGCCGCACAGGTGACTAATCCTGACGGCGCGTTTCGTCAGTCAAACGAAACCCCCTGCTCGGAGGCCAGCGGAACTGGCCAATTCTGGTATCAGCAGGTGCGCCGGTCTCGCCCTGCGGGGAAGGGGCTGCGGCGAGTGCGGGAAGATAGGGAGGAGTGACCCGCCCGGCGCACCGGCTGATATCAGAAGAACTTGTTTTTCCAGTCGCGCCGCGGGCAGTGAAAGGTACAAAGCCTGCCCGCGGCGCGGTCCGGAGAAAACAGCGTGTCATGCGCTGTCGTTCGGAAGTTAGTCGCATGTTTCGACAAATGCAAGAGCAAAAGTGCTGGAATTTGCAAAATTTAGTAGAGCGGCCCTGCAGGCTTCGCACTGCGCCGGCGCCAGGCACCCCCAGGGGGCGGGGTGCGGGTCGGCGAGCCGATCGAGGCGTGCTACTGCCTTGTTAAGGCAGTGAACATCAAGCAAAATCAGCATCATAGCTATCTATTGCGCCGCTAACTGCATCGCTATCGGGCGTAACGTCCTGCATTTCGGCCTCAAGCTTGGCGATCTGCGCGCGCAATTCGTCGGCCGACATGGTGCTGACGTCCCGCGTGTTATCGTCCTGTTTCTCATGGCGTTTCGCAGTGAAGCCCGCGCGATCCAGGAGGCTATTCGCTGCTTGTACTCGGACGCCAGCGGCCATTTTGTCGTCGTCGACGACCTTATACAGCAGTCTGAGCGCCGCTGGCGCTGCTTCCACAGTCAAGAATTGGTCGACAACCGCGCCCACTGCAGCGGCCATTTTAGGGTGATTGAACGCGCTCCATGATAGCGTCGGAGGAAACCCGGCGGCTTCGCATGCCGCTGATTTGCTCATCCCACCAATGTAGAACTGCAAGATACGAATTTGTTTTTCTGTGAGGCTAAGTCCAGCGTTTTCAATGGCTTTCGAGACTTTCGCGGGCGTCATAGCCTCGTTTTTTCGGCCCCCAACGCCCGTTTCCTTTCCCTTAACCATATTTTTTCCTTGCAATTTATTTGGCGTGGTTTTAGCGTGTAATTGTTGAAAGACATTAACACGACAAATCAACCGGAGAAAGACAAATGGCCCGCTTCACCTACGCCACCCGCAAAACCCGCATCGCCCTTGAGCTATTGCTGGAAGACTGTTTTGCGTCGGGCGATATCTTTCCCGGAGAGGATCCGCGCATTGAAGCTGTGCGCGACCACAGAGGCCGCGTGACCCATTACGCGCTCACATTGCCCGCCTAACCTGTTAAAACTTACGTCAAACCGGAGAAAGACAAATGCGCACCGAAACAATCGTGAAAGAGATTTTCGAGTTCGATGAACTTGATGATAGCGCAAAAGAAAAAGCCCGTGATTGGTACCGCGGTTGCATCGACACTTACGACTTCGACGGACCCGTCGAGTACATGAAAGAGGTCTGCAAACTAATCGGTGTAGACCTGAAAACAGACGCTTACGGCCATCGGCCTGCGCTATACTGGTCCGGCTTTAGCTCGCAAGGCGATGGCGCTTGCTTTGAGGGCTCGTATTCTTACACAAAAGGGTCCGTCAAAGCGATCCAGGCTTACGCGCCACATGACGACACTTTGCGGCGCATCGCCCGCGAACTGCAAAAGCTTCAGGCCCGATATTTCTATTCACTGTCTGCGTTGGTCGTTCACTCGGGCCGCTACTGCCACGCCGGTTGCACGCGCGTCGAAGTCACCGACCGGCGCGACGAATATCGCGGAATCGATGCCGTCGACGAAAACGAGTTGATCGAACTTCTGCGCGACCTGATGCACTGGTTTTACAAGCAACTCAATCAAGAAAACGATTGGCTCTATTCGGCCGAATGTGTCGATGAAAACATTCGTTGCAACGAATACGAGTTCGATGGACTCGGCAACCGCTTCTAACCACACAAAACCGGAGAACCACCATGAAAAACCACCACGCACCATTCGCCAAGCGCACCGAAGGCCAAATCAGGCGCACCACGCGACGCAACGCGATTGCCCGCAAGGCCATGTTTTTGAACGCAACACGGGAGTTGAACTGATGGCCGACGTTTTCGCACAACATGACACCATGTTTCGGGAAATATCCGCTTTCGCCATCGTCAAGGATGGCGCATTGACCGGACGCGTCACATTTCGCCATCGGGCGCGCTGCACCTGCTTTTTCCACATATTCGGTGCCAGTATGTCGAAAGGCATCGCCGATGGTGGCGGATACGACAAGGCAAGCGCTGCCGCCGCAAACGCGGTCTTAAAACATGCTGGTAGCCTGACCGGCGATGGCGCCGCCAATGTCAAGACGCTCAAAGCCGCATTTGCCGCAGCCCGGGACGGAACGGACTGGCGCCGGACTGTTGAAGACGCAGGCTTTACCGTGTTCCAGGTGATTTGACCATGATCAAAACCATCTGTGAAGTCCTGGCAATCGCCGCTTTCGCCGGTTGCTTCCTTCTCTGGGCTTTTCTTTTGTCCAGCATGTAGAAACTAACTTGAAATCGGAGAACGACAAATGTTGACCGCAACACGACTCGCCAATGGTGATTTGAAACTGACCGCCGACAACGAAACCCGCAACGAAATCGCCGACATGTTGTTTCATGGGCGTAGCTATTGGGCGATCATGGCGGACCTGTTTGAAAGCTATTCCTGTAACGGGTCGTACACGCATTTCGACGCTGGAGACGCAAACCCGTTTGTCGGGCTGTCCAGCGCGCCATGCATCGCGGAAACCATGGATTACGCAGATAATGGAGACGCTAAGATAGACGGCGATTTCTGGTATTTTGGCGAATATGCGACCCGCGACGACCTGGCGGAACTGAAGAACACGGGCCGCGTGGTGTATTCGCTCGCATCGGAGGCAAGCTCATGACCACTATCCAGGATGCCGCACCGAATGTATCCAGCCGCTACGGCGCGCCGATGGGCCGCCACACTGGCCCGAACTATCTCGAAACAAGCGAGGGCAAGTTGCAGCTTTTCCGCGTGCCGATCAATTCGGGGGGTTATGATTCAGGGGGCGCTTATTGGGGGCTAGGCCAGCCACTCTATTGTGTTTGCGACCCGGACGGTAACACGCAATTTTTCAGAGCGTTTGACCGCGCAAGCGCAAAAGCGAAAGTGCTGGCGGATTGGCCAGAGGCGAGGCGCGCCGCATGATCATGCTTTCCAGCCTCCTGACCCGGATCTTCTGCATGATTTTCGTGTTTTCGCTCCTATTGTCGGCTTATGCGACCTAACAAGCCCGACAAATACCTCCACAAATCGACAGAGCGCGCCGTCGGCGCGCTTTTTCGTGTCTCGGCTATGGATTTGCCTCGCCCAACGCTTCCCGCCATTCCTGAGCCATTCTGAGCGCTTTCGGTGTCAGCCGATAAAGCATCAATCCCGTTGCCATCGCTTTCGCCGGGTCGCTGTCGTCAAAGTCGGGATTGCCGGCGCGCTCCATCCATCCGTTGTTTGGCAGCTTGATCTGCACCCACCCCTTGACCGTGCCTTTTGCGTACTCCGGCACCAGCGCGCGCATTTCGCCCATTGTGTGCCAGGCATCGTCATCCATCCGCGCAATCAGCACTTGCCATCCAGGCAAGGCGAGCTTTTGCCGTTCGGCATTCGTGCCCATACTCGGCCGTTTCCGTTTCGCCGCCTTCGCCTCGCGCTGCTCTTTCTGTCGCCGGTTGCGCGTTTCGATCGCCTTGCGGTTTGCGCGCTCCGCCCGGTTCCGTTTGGTCTGCTCGAGCCGGGCCAATGCCCTCTCGATATGCTTCCGCTGGATCGCGGTCATGTCGAACGGTTTTGCCATATCTTTTTTCACCTGCTCCAAAAAGTCGGGGTCATTTCTTTTTCCGAGGCGCCCGCTTTCGCTTCTTCCGCCCCACCTGCACGCCGGGCCTGCTGTGCTCGCTGCATCGTCGGCTCGGTGCAAACTTCTCTGTCCGCGTCGAATACATGAAATCAAACCTGCGACCGCATTCGGCACAATGGGTTCGCCACACGGCCAGGGTTGTGTTCTCCCCGGACCGCGTCACCCACGGCTCGAACCCGATGCAGACGTACCGCTGCCCCGCCGCCATTCTCACTTCGTCTTTTTCAGGTTTGGCCATTCCACATTTCCTTTCTCGTTTTTGAAGGCCGGGCCGTCCCTAAGTGCGGGGGGCCCATCAAGGCCCCGCACGGACTGTCCTTTAGGGACAGAAGGGGTTTGGACAGGCGTCTGAATCGAATGAAATCAATAGTTTGAACGCGTTTGAATGCGTCTGAAGAAATGGCGTTTGAAGCCCGAAAATTTCCTCAATGATTTCAACAGTTTGTACCTTCACACGCACCGAATTTGCAAAACCGTCTGAAGGCGTCTGAAGGCCCTTTTCTTCAGACGCTCCCCTTGCAAAATTATCGCTGCAAAAACAAACACGTACCCCTACGAACGCCACGCTAACCGCGAAATGCAAGAGCAACCCCCCAAACCATCACGCGAACGGCTCCCTGCACACCAGTTTCTGCAGCCTGCGACTAGGCGGGCCGACTTCTTCCACGGCGATTTCGCCATCGGTCAGAAGCTCGTCCATGGCCTTCTCGAACTCTGCTTTGCGGATGCCGCGCGCATGGTGGTGCGTCGCGAAACGGACCGGCGCATAGTTCGCGCCAGGCGATGGCGACAGCCGCACATTGCCGTGTTCGAAGCGCCGCATCAGGTCCATGAATACGCCCCTGGCCTTGCCCGCCCTATCCGCTATCTTGTGGCCGGACCCGCCTTCTGTACCGTCATCACCCACACCATCCAGCCCGCTCATGTCAGGCATGTCGACGGCGACGAAACGGCCCTGCGACCATTCCAGCTCGAACTGGTTGCCCTGCTGGCCGTAATTGACCTTGACGTTCGTCAGCATGCGCCGGTTCGGGTTGAGCTCGGAGCCGTCCGCCTCTTTATCCCGTGTGAGATAGAGGCGGGAGCGCACAGAGTTGTTCCACGCCACGTTGCCCGACGATCCGGACCCGGACGCCATGCCGGTCAGCGATGGGTGGGACAGCATGACGATCGCGCAGTCGAACTCGATCGCGAGGCCGCGCAACATGCCGATGAACTGGCGCGCCGGCGCCTTCGCATTCTCGTTGCCGCCAAAGATGTCGGCGAGGTTGTCGAGGATAATCAGTTTGGGCTTGATGTGGCTCGCCCATTGCCTGAGCCGTTCAAATAAGGGTGTCTTCTTGAGCACAGCGGCCTGCGCCGTGTCTTCTACTGCCAGAAGGGCGTCCTCTCCCGCCATGAGAGCGATGTGCAGCTCGTTCACCTCGTCGAGCGGTATGCGTTCCGAGTGGGTGATCTCTTTGAGCCTGATGTGGGTTTCGTTCTCGTCATCTTCCGCCGAGAAGTAGAGGACTGGCCCTGGCTTCGCGATGTCGTGACCGATCCACTTGGTGTTTCGTTCGACGGCAATGGCCAGCTGCATTGCGAGAAGGGATTTGCCTGTGGCGCCGTCGCCGCCGAGCGTGGTGACATTGGCGTGGGGAATGAGATCCTTGACCAGGAATTCGCGTTCTGGTGTCGGTTGGCTGGCGAATTGACTGGCTCTGATGATCTTAATTTTTTTGGGCGGCTCCAAAGACTTTTGTGTTTTTGGCGGTTCGCCAATATCGATGTCGATCGTTTCGAACTCGGCAGCCGCGGTCTTTGCGCCCCATCCGCCCGTCGCATAGCTGAATGCGTTGCTGATGATGGTGGCGAGGTCATCGGGCTGCCAGGGCGGTGACGCTTTTGTTTCATTCCAGTGCTCAAGCATCAGCTCGAGCGCGAGTGATTCGGAAATCGCGTAATCTCTGAGCGCCGTCGCAACGCGGTACGTCGCATCGTTGCCGCCTGCGCCTTCGACCGCCTCGTGCGCGGTGTTTTCGAGATAATGCGTTGCCTTGTCGATGTGCTCGGGCAGATCGAGGTCAGTCAACGGGTGCTCGGATTTGGCGACGTGCTTGCTGGCCGTGGCGTTAAGGTGATTGTCCCACCAGGTGGGGGATGGTTTGATGGACTTGGGGCTGCCTGACGATATCGTGTACGGGTTTTCGTTGATCGTCGAGCCCGGGCCGACGACATAGCCGCCATCGGACCTTATATCGATGCCTGGATAGTCGGGGATGGTGTCGACGCGGTTGGCGTGCTGCTGGCCCGTCGTGAGGTAGACGTGGCAGCCGCCTGATTGCGTCCGGACACGGAATGACGAGGGTAGGCCGCACATGTCCAGCATATCGAGGGACGCGAGGCCCGGCCTTCCGTCCTTGCAATCCGCATCGACGACGAGAAGCCCTTGGCCAGTCGCGACACCGATATTGTAATTCGGCTCGTCCGCCCACCAGGCGGAGAGAGTGTTTTCGTCTGTTGTTGCTTTCTCCTGCCATCGCTTGAACGCAGGTCTGTTCGCGTTCGGGATCAGGGGGAATACGCGGAAGCCGGAGGCCGCCAGCGCGAGAGCCGATTGTACTTTCACGGTCCCGTGCACCTTTCAATCATGAATGTAGGGGGTGGCAATGCTCTCAAGTTTCAACACGGCTGGCAAGCGACTTGCTGTTCCGTTACGGCACATGCCGAAACCCGCGTGTCCGGAGCTGTCGGAGATTCGAGATTGATTATCAATGCCTTGTCTCCTTTTCTTGAGAATGTCGGGGTTTTGTGGTTTCAACAAAAATTCGACACAACACGACAATTACTCTTGCAAACCGACAAAAGCAATAGTAGACGATGTATATGAATAATTCAGACGCTCCCGATCTCGACCCTTTGGCATCCCGCCTGGAAGAGGCGCTTTTGTTGTCGGACATGAGCCAGACAAAGTTTGGCTATGTTCACTTCGGCGACCCCGCATTCTTCCTCAAGATGCGCCGCGGTCGCAAGTTCAATCGCGCCACAATCGCGAAGATCGAGGCAATACTTCAGGAGATGGACTTATGAGCGAAGAACTGTTGCAGCGGATACAGGGCGCCAGCGAGGGGGAGCCAGTGGACGCTGAGGTAAACGCGACCCGCCCGCTCTGCGAGACAGACGTGCTGAGCCACACCGCATCCGGGTGGTCGCGCCCTTTCGACGATGACGTGGTCGCGACAACCTTCGGCCCGCTGCCGGAAACCATGCGCGCCGCAGACATCGCATCGAAGGCTGCGGAGCTGGTGGGCGGCGATCGCGACAGGCAACATGGCGCTAAGGAAGACAATTTCGCCCGCATCGCAACGGTGTGGAACGCGTGGCTCGCGATCCGCAAGGTCGAAGGCCCGCTAGACGCGCATGACGTCGGTTGCATGATGGCGATGATGAAGCTCGCGCGCACGCAGTCGGGCGCGGTGAATGTCGACGACTACGTCGATGCTGCAGGCTACGCGGCCTGTGCAGGGGAGGTGGCGCAGGGCTAAGGCCACGCCGGAGACTGCTTTTTCAATATTTCGGGGGAAGTACCGTGTCGCATAACATTCTTGCATTGGACTTAGGAACAACGACTGGCTTTGCAGTTGGCTCGATCGGCCACATCGTGTCGGGTGTGTGGGGGCTGAAGCCCGGTCGGTTTGACGGGGGCGGCATGCGCTTCGTCAAGTTCCGCGCACGGCTCGATGAGATGCACAAGGCGTTCCCGATCACTGCGGTGTTCTTCGAAGAAGTCCGCAACCACAAGGGCGTTACCGCCGCGCATGTATATGGCGGGCTGATGGCGACGCTGACCGAATGGTGCGAGACCAACGGCATCCCGTATGAAGGCATCCCGGTCGGCGAGATCAAGAAAAACTGGACGGGCAAGGGCAACGCCAACAAGCACGCGATGATCGCGGAGTGCGAGCGTCGCGGGTTCAAGCCGGCGGATGACAACGAGTCGGACGCGATCGCGATCTTTGACCTGGCCGCGAAACGGTTGAACCCTGAGCTGTCTGACGACTTCGCATGACCACCGCCTATCCGTACCAGATCGAGGGCATCGATTTCCTCGCATCGCGCAAGGCTGCGCTGCTGGCGGATGATCCGGGCCTTGGCAAGACCTTCCAGGCAATCAAGGCGTGCGACAAGGCCCGCGCGCTGTACGTCCTGATCATCTGTCCGGCGGGCGTTGTCGAGAACTGGAAGCGCGAGATCAAGGCGCATCGCGAAGGCGATTGGTCTGCCGTTGTCGTGTCGTTCGAGAAGGCGATGGGCTCGGGCCGGGCGGCGCTGATCGCGCGGGAGTGGTGCGCGTTGATCGTCGACGAGGCCCATTACCTGAAAAGCATCTCGGCGAAACGCACGGCCAACATTTACGGCAAGCGCGCCGAGATGCGCCCGAAGGATTACCCCGTGGCCGGGAAGGCGCAACAGGTGTGGCTGCTGACCGGCACGCCGATGCCAAACAACACGAGCGAGCTGTACCCGCACCTGCGGGCGCTGGCGCCGGAAACGGTGTCGTCGGAGAAGACCGGGCTGCCCTGGACACTCTATCAGTTCCAGGCCGCGTACTGCCAGATGCGCAACACGGGCTTCGGGCAGACAATCGTCGGCTCGCGCAACGAGGAAAAGCTCAACGGGAAACTGAAAAGCTTCATGCTGCGCCGGCGCAAGGCCGATGTGCTCAAGGATCTGCCACCAATGCGGTTCGCCGAACTGTGGCTCGAGGGCGATGTCGACGGCATGGAGCTGGAAGACGCCGACGCGATCCGCGAGGTGCTGGAGACGGAAGGCGTCGCGGGCCTGCGCAAGCTGGCGTTTGATGGCGGCGTCGCCAAGCTGCGTCGCTTGACGGGAGTGGCCAAGGCTTTGCCCGCCGCAGACTGGATCAACACCTGGCTCGACAGCACGCCGGAGGATCGCAAGATCGTGGTCTTCGCGCACCACCATGACGTTCTGGATACGCTGTACGACAAGCTGCACACGCGGGCTGTGCAGTACCACGGCCACATCAAGAAGGACGAGCGCCAGCGCGCCGTCGACCGGATGCAGAACGATCCGTCGGTGCGTGTGTTCATCGGCCAGATCACGGCGGCCGGTGTCGGCTTGACGCTGACCGCGGCAAGCGATCTGCTGTTCGTTGAATCGTCATGGGTCCCGGCAGAAAACGATCAGGCCGCGCAGCGGATCCACCGCATCGGCCAGACCGAACCGTGCCTGGTGCGCTATGCGATGCTGGCGGGCTCGATCGATGAGGACATCCAACGCGCGTGCATGCGCAAGATGTCCTCGATCTCCAAAGTCGTGGACGGGGTGTAGAAACATGGGAGTGAAAGCGTACTACAATGAAATCGATCCTTACGCAGCCGACTGGCTCGAAAACCTCATTGCCGCTGGACATATTGCAGACGGCGTTGTCGATCGACGTTCAATCGAAGATGTCACGCCCGATGACCTTGGAGGATTTCGACAGTGCCATTTCTTCGCTGGCATCGGAATTTGGAGTTACGCCCTGCGTCGCGCTGGCGTCCCGGATGACGCTCAAGTGTGGACGGGAAGCTGCCCCTGCCAACCTTTCAGCGCGGCAGGCAAAGGCGGCGGGGTGGCTGACGAGCGGCACTTGTGGCCGCACTTCCACTGGCTCATCTCGCAGTGCCGCCCTGCAGACGTCCTTGGCGAACAGGTTGCGAGCAAGGACGGACTTGGCTGGCTCGACCTTGTACAAGCTGACCTGGAAGGAACGGGCTACGCCAGCGGGGCACTCGATACCTGCGCTGCGGGCTTCGGTGCTCCGCACATCCGGCAAAGACTCTGGTGGGGTGCGAAAAGGTTGGCCGACGACCAGAGTGTCGAGCGCCAACAGCTCGGAAGCGGACGCCAAGCGGGCGTTCGACGGCAAGGCCCGCTCGGAGAGCGAGGTACACCTGACCGGTTGGGGCACCCCGACAGCCCACGAGCCGAGGTTGGGTTATCAGAACAGGCGGAATGGAAAAAAGGGCTCGCAGAAGTCGATGACAACAGAGGTGATCGACTACTTCGACCCGGCGAGGGGCGATCCGTCTCTGGCGGGGTGGCCGACTCCGATGGCCGGGACACCCGCGCAGAACGGGAACAACGCAGCGGGCAACAACGACAGCAGCCGGAAGACGGTGGAGCTGTCGGGTTGGACCACTCCGCAAGCGCACAACACACGCGGTCGGTCGGAAACACAGAAATCAATCCACGGAACGAAGCACGGGTGCGTGTGTCTGGTGCTGGCCGCGAAGAAGACATTGCACGAAGGCCCGGCCCGACTGACGGCTTCTGGCGAGATGCTGACTGGCTGTTCTGCCGGGATGGAAAGTGGCGGCCAGTTGAACCCGGCACATTCCCGCTGGCTCATGGGGCTGCCTCCCGTGTGGGACGACTGCGCGCCTACGGCAACGCGATCGTCGCGGAAGCGGCGCAAGCTTTCGTCGAAGCGTACTTCGAACTCTGACGAAAATGTTGAAACATACGTTAATAAACTCTCGACAAAACCCGACAAATCAGTTAACGATAAGACCACCAAGAAGGAGTCTTCCAAAGTGACCATCAGGATCGAAATCGTGGGCGAGAGCGCCCAGGACGTTGCCACCCAACTGCTCGTCATGGGCTCGCTGATCCAGCAGAAGGTTGGCGCAAAGTCGCCCGAAGCTGCAGCGCCTGTCGAGGCTGAAGTTGAAGTCGTCGAGGAAAAGCCGAAGACGAAACCCAAGCCCGCGCCGAAGAAAGCCGACAAGGTGATCGAGCACGAGGCAAAAGAGGAAGACAAGCCCGACGAGGACAAGGATCCGGAAGTCGAGGAAGTGGCCGACGAGCCCGACATGACCGTCGACGAGTTGCGCAAGTACACGCTGAGCCAGTACCTGACCCCGACGTTCAAGGGCATCGAGGACCAGAAGACCGAGTTCCGCGCGCTGCTTGACCAGTTCAAGCTGGAGAAGCTCGGCGACCTGCCGGACGACCAGATCGGCGCGTTCAAGGCCGAAGTCGACAAGCGGATCAAGGCGGCTGCGAAATGAGGTTCCTATCCGAAGCATTCCGTAAAATCGTGCGACGCGAAGCGGACGCCGCGTTTCGGCTCGGAGAGCCCGCGGCAGACGGCGCCGCGTTGAGCCGCCGCATGAACGCGATGGCCAGCCTCACCCAGGGCAGGGGCTTCCGGGTGCCTCCAAAAGCTTCGCGCGTAGACGCGCAGGGCCGTACGCGTGGCGACCGGAAACGGGCGGCGTACGCGCGCACGATCGCGAAGATCAAAGCACAACAGGCCGCATGACACGGCTCGTCCCGGTCGCGGCGTACGCCGCGGCCACCCTTTTCATTCTCTGGATGGTGTTTCGATGACCCCTGAAATGTATGATCTCGTGAAGTTTTGCGTTGGGTGTGCGACCTTTGTCGCCGCCTGGTGGCTGTGGCTGCGGTGATCGGGATGACACAAGCCCACACGACACGCGCCCATGCGCGACTGGCGCCGAGTGCTGCCAAACGCTGGATCAACTGCCCCGGCAGCGTCAAGGCCACCGAAGACATGCCGGACAGCACCAGCGATGCGGCGGCCGAAGGCACGGCGGCCCACGAGCTTTGTTCGATCTGCCTGGAAACAGGCGCCGACCCGTCCGACTACGCTGGCCGGTACGTCGACATCAAGACCAAGGATCCCAAGAAGCGGTTCGTTGACACGCCCGAAGACACCAACGACACGCAGCGCTTTTTCGAGATCGACGAGGAAATGGTCGACGGCGTGACGATGTACACGGACCACGTCAACAGCCTTCTGTCGCCGGAGGCAATTGCGTGCGCGCACGGCGACACGCTGCTCGAGGTCGAACAACGGCTCGACATGACGCATCTGCACCCTGAGATTTTTGGCACCGGTGACGCGACAGTTTTTGACGTGGGCGGGCGCCACCTTGATGTCGTCGACTTCAAATACGGCAAGGGCATCGCGGTCGACGCTGACGACAACCCGCAGCTCCTTCTCTACGCGGCAGGCGCTGCGCGCCGCCACCACAACGCGCAGATCGAAACGCTGACGATGCATATCGTGCAGCCCCGTTCGCCGCATCCGAAAGGGCCGATCCGCACTTTCGAGATCGACCTGCTGGACCTGTTCGAATTCGAGGACATGCTGGCGAAGGCCGCCGCTGCGACAGACGCGGACGACGCGCCGTTCAACCCCGGGCCCTGGTGCCACGACTCGTTCTGCAAGCTGCAGGGTGTGTGCCCGGCCAACCGCGCCCGCCGTCTCGAGGACGCCGGCGCCGAGTTTGGCGACATCGACCTGAACGAGCCCACGATTTACCCGGAGGTGAGCAATTTGACACCCGAGCAACAGGCGAAAGTCCTGCGCGAAGCGGACGGCATGCTGTCGTACGTCAAAGCGGTGCAACAGGCCGCGCACGACGCCGCGATGGCGGGCAAGACGCCGGCAGGCTTCAAGCTGGTGGCCAAGCGCGCCAACCGCAAGTGGATCGATGAGGCCGAAACGCTGGCCGCGCTGAAGAAGCTCAAGGCCAGCAAGGACGAAATCATGACGGAGCCGAAATTGCGTTCGCCCGCGCAGCTGGAAAAGCTGTGGCCAGGCAAGAACGCGAAAGAGCGGCAGGCGGCGATGGCCGACCTCGTCGAAAAGAAATCTTCAGGCGTCAATCTGGTGCCTGCGGACGACCCGCGGCCTGCGGTGCAGGTCGGCGCGAATGCCGACTTCGATCAGGTCGATATGTAAGTAAACATGAGAACATAAGGAAATCTCGATGTCTCCGATTATTGAAAAAATTCCCGCCAGCATGAAAAAAGCCGTTCTGTCCGAAAAGAGCGGCAACGTGCTGGTTGTCGGTCGCATGGTCTACGCATCATTGTACACGGCCACCCGGCCGTCCAAGAGCGAGACGAACGAGAAGAAGTTCCACTACGCCCTGAAGCTTTTGGTACCGGGCGTAGTAGACCTCGCGGCGCTCGAAGAAGAAGCGCAGCGTCTGTTCGAGGAAAACGTGCCCGAGAAGAAGCGGGCAACGACGCAGTGGCGCAGCCCTGTTCGAAAGACATCCGAGGTGCAATCCTTGGCGGGCTTCGCAGACGAATACCCGTTCACGCTGTCGCCCAACTCGAAGGCGTTCCAGAAGGACGGCAAGCCGCGCTCCGCACCGGGCGTTGTCGACCACAAGGGCCATCCGGTGCCTGCGGATCTGGAAGCCGACGAGACCTACAACGGCCGGTGGGGCCGGGTGTCGCTCAACCCGTACTGGTATCCGCCGAACGACGGTCTGCCTGGCGTGTCGCCCGGCCTGGTCAACGTGCAGCTGCTCTGGCACGACGACCCGATGGCCGGCGGCAAGGTGCAGGCGTCTGCCGAGTTCGATGCCGTCGAAGGCGTCGACCTCGAAGACATGGGATCCGCGGACGAGTTCGCCTGATGAGCGAGATCGGCCACAACTCCGTCGCCGGCGATCAACTGAAATCTTTTGTCGAGCGCATCGAACGGCTCGAGGAAGAAAAGAAGACGATCGCCGACGACATCAAGGACGTCTACGGCGAGACGAAGGCGATGGGGTACGACCCCAAGGTGATCCGCAAGGTCATTGCCCGGCGCAAGCAGGACGCCAACGACCTTGCCGAGCAGGAAGCCTTGCTGGACACGTACCTGCACGCACTCGGCATGATCTGACGACAGCAACATCGGCGGCATTCGCGTGTCGCCGATGTTGAAAGTTGAGAGAAATGGAGATCGACAAAATGGGGTTCTTTCAGGAAGTTGAAGGGGAGGCGGCTGTTCTCGTTGAGAACGGCGTTTACAAACAGACCCCCCTGTATCTCCGGGACGGGTATCTTTACGCCAAGGTGTCGGGCGGCTTTGTGCGCCTGATGGCAGACGGGTCAACCACCAAAAGCCGAATGCGGTTGGACCATATTTCATTCGAAGCGGCCCTGTGCCGTGACCCGCTCGGAAAGCTCTGCACGAGCCAGGTGGCAGGGTCCGCGCCGCTACCGTCCGACCGTCGCCGGCTTTTGTTGGGGGGCGCATGATGTCGTTCCGTCGCAACGCAGACCTCGACACAATGAGCCGCGACGAGCTTGTCGACTACGCCGCGGGCCTCGAAGAACGGGTGATTGCGTCGCAGCCAGGCACGCCGCTCGATGCGCGGGCCAACCTGCAGCGCGTTTTCGGCCTGTCGCCCAACGAGGCGCGGTTGCTGATCTGCATGGCCGATGGCCGAGTGCACAGCAAGGACGCATACAACGTCATGATGCACGACGATCAGCACGATCTGCCCGAGCCGAAGATCATCGACATTCATGTCAGCAGGCTGCGCAAGAAGCTGGCCGCAACCCCGATCACGATCAGCACGCTTTGGGGTGCCGGATATTACATCGACGATGTCGAACCGCTCAAGGCCGCGATGGGCGGCGAGGCGGTAGCAGGCACGGGCGGCGACGTCATCGTGACGCCGGGCGCACCGCGGGGCGGATACGGCATGGCGCATGGCGAGGCCCGGGCCAAGCTGGTCGCGCACCTGCGCTCGATCGCAGTCGACGGCGTTGCCGAGATCACGTCGCGGGAACTGTCCCACGCGATCGGATCGCCGACCGGCGGCGCAACGCTGATCCGCAACGCCGAGAAAAGCGGGGCGCTTGAGGTGCTACGCAAGCCAAGGCACGGCGGCAAGTGGAGGCTCGCGGTGTTCGACGAGGATTTCGCGTGACCTGGTGGAGGACTGCAAAGGCCGGTGACAAGGTGGTTTGTGTTCGTGACGACTTCAGGCCGAACGACCCGTCGCACCAGTGGCCCGTGCCCGAGAAGGGGGAAGTTTACACTTTCATCGCCGTTCCGGGGAGGGAGTTCGAGGGGCTCTTGGATACGGTCTATGTCACAATCGAAGGCTTCGATGCTTGGTTTGACTCCCGCGCTTTCCGCCCTGTCCAGCCCAAACACACCGAAACCGGCATGAAGATGATCCGAGCAATTCTCGACCGCGTGACGGTCAAGGTGGACGCGTGACCGAAACGCTCCACATCGACTTCGAAACGAGGTCCGCCGCCGATCTGAAGAAGACCGGCGTCTATCCTTACGCGGCGCATCCGACGACCGACATCTGGTGCGCATGCTACGCCATCGGCGAGGAACCGGTGAAAGTGTGGCGGCCCGGCGACGAGTGCCCCGCAGACGTCTACGAGCACGTCATGATGGGCGGCACCGTGACCGCGCACAATGCGGCGTTCGAGCGCTCGATCTGGCATTACATTCTCGGCCCGAGATATGGGTGGCCGGAGCCAGACGTCGAGCAATTCAGATGCACAATGGTCACGGCATACGCCAACGGATTGCCGGGTTCGCTCGACGGTGCGAGCGCCGCCGCTGCGCTGCAGGTCAGCAAGGACAAGACCGGCCACCGGCTGATGATGCAGATGGCGAAGCCACGGAAAGTCGAAACGTGCCCCGATTGCCGGGGCTCCGGGCTCGTTGTGGTAGTGGTCGGGACAAACGATGGGGGCGACACCGACACTGAATACCGCGACTGTAAAAAGTGCGGCGCGTTGGGGTCGCTTGTCACATGGTGGGACGATCCGGAGAAGCTGGCCCGCTTGATCGACTACTGCAAGACCGATGTGATCGTCGAACGCGATCTCGACAAGCGGATCCGGCCACTCTCGGATTTCGAATTGAAGCTATGGCACCTCGATCAGCGGATAAACGACCGCGGAGTTCTGGTCGACGAGCAGCTGGCGAACGCTGCGAAGACCATCGTCAAACAGGCGCAGGCCGATCTCGACGAGCGGATGCGCACGCTGACCAACCACGCGGTCAGCCGGTGTTCGAACCGCAACCAGATCGTGACGTTCGTTCGCGAGAATGGTGTTGAGTGCGATTCCATCAACAAGGCCGCGATGGAGACGCTTCTAGAGGAAGATAATCCTATCCCGCAGATCGTGCGCGACGTGCTGCTGGTGCGCCAGGAAAGCGCGAAAGCGTCCGTCGCCAAGATCGACGCGCTGCTCAACGGCAAGTCGCCGGAGGATGACCGGGCCAAGGGGCTGTTGCAGTTCCACGCCGCCAACACCGGCCGGTGGGGCGGGCGCCGCTTCCAGCCGCAGAACCTGAAACGGCCCGAAGAACTCGACATAGACACGCTGATCGACCTGGTGGCCAGCGGCGATCACGACATGCTGGCGATGATGTACGAGAAGCCACTGAGCGCGGTGTCGGACATCCTGCGCGGTCTTTTAATCGCCGCGCCCGGCCACCGCATCATCGCGGCCGACTATTCCAACATCGAAGGCCGCGTGCTGGCGTGGCTCGCCGGCGAAATGTGGAAGATCGACGCGTTCCGTGATTTCGATGCCGGGGTCGGCCACGACCTTTACAAGATCACCGCCGGCGGCATTCTGCACAAGGATCCGGGCGACGTGACGAAGGACGAACGG
>Ga0208032_1000159_pt1 | contig 49494 bp, 41 predicted proteins | sample MalvirAntarct_66_FD_184254 | JGI IMG/M metagenome (GOLD analysis project Ga0208032, IMG submission 184254) | Marine viral communities from the Global Malaspina Expedition - Malaspina viral metaG Antarct_66 (SPAdes) (version 2) | ecosystem: Environmental > Aquatic > Marine > Oceanic | place: West... | reverse complement strand
TCAATTCCACCGCCTTTTGTTTAAATTCTTTACTGTAGATTCTTCTGTTTTCTTTCATCGTTTTACCAAGTTAAGGATTTTTCAATATTGCCCTTAACTAAGTGTCCCAACAAATGTAGCAAGACCATTATTTCTATGCTCCAGCATAAACTTGTCCAGAAAGAATAGGTCTGGATTAAGAATGACATACTTACCTGAACATAACCATCGTATGTGACGAGTGCCCCACAACAGTAGGCCAAACGCTAGGAAGTTGTAAACTTAACAGAGCAACAATACTTTTATCCGTGTATGGTTTCTTCTTTTCCGTAGTTTTTTATCACCTCAGCTTCAAATTCAACAAGCTCTTGCCAGCGTTGGTCCACATCTATATCTTGGCCGTATTTGCGGGCAAAACCAATAAAAGTGGTGTAATGGCCCGCTTCGCTGATCATTAGATCGTGGTAGAATTTTGAAAGCTCCGGGTCTTTTAATTCTTTTGACAGCAATTTAAAACGTTCACAGCTTCTGGCTTCGATCATTGCCGAAAACAAGAGTCTATCTACCATAGATTGAAGTCTACTGCCACCTTTGTTCATAAACTTATAAAGCTCGTTAACATAGCTGTCCTTGCGCTCCCTACCCAAGGTGTAACCGCGCTTTTTAATGATATTGTGTACCATTTGAAAATGTTCCAATTCTTCCTGGGCCAAAAGGAGGAGATGGGTAACCAGATCGGGGTATTCGGAATTAAGGGTTATAATAGTAATTGCATTGGTAGCGGACTTTTGTTCGCACCACGCATGGTCTGTTAGTATTTCTTCTATGTTCTTTTCAACAATATTGACCCAGCGTGGGTCTGTTGCTAATTTTAAATGGAGCATGGGCCAATGTTTTTGTAAAAATAGGTATTATCAATACAAGAAATCTATAAATCTTATGGCCACACCAAATGTACTTTTTTGTACGGCCTTATTTCTGTTAGGTAATATTTATGATCCTTAAGGGATGTGTAGAAAGTCCAGCATTTTTTCATTCACTTTTGCTGCCTGATCAATAGATAAAAAATGCCCTGCATTCTGTATTACTTCCCCCTTCCCTTTGGGTAACATATTGGCAATCTCCACCGTCCTTCTTTCATTGATCATATCGTCATCGCCAATCAAAACCAAAACAGGCATTTGTAAGGATTTTAATTCGCTGTTGGAAAAAGGTTTCATGCTGGTCACGAACTTGTTTTCGGAATCCAATTCCATTCCCAATTTATATTGCCTTAGGTAGCCTTCGTTGATATTGGCCACGTTGCTGGACATGCTTTCCAAGCTTTGCGCAATCTGTTTTTCCTTGGATGAAAATATCCTAACAATATTTTTTAATAGATCCGTACTGGGCTTGATCCAGGTAAAAGTTTGTGCCGGACTCAATAATATGAGGCTTTTTATTTTTGTCTGGTCGTTCAAGGCCAAGGTAACGGCCAACCATCCCCCGCGGGAAGCGCCAATGAGATGAAAACTATCCAACTCCAAAGCAAATAAAACTTCCTTGTACCAAGAGGTAACTTTTTCCACACTTTCAATATCCTTGGACAAATGAGACTTTCCCGGTTCCAGGATAAAGTCGATCGCAAACACCCTATGGTTTTTGGCAAGGGCTTCAATATTTGGATACCACATAGTAGAACTGGCATTCATTCCGTGGAGCAACACCACTGCTTCCGCATTTTTAGGGCCACTTACAATAACATGGGCAATACCGTTGGTGGTAGGAATATACAATTCCTCAAAAGAAACATTCCATAATTCTAATGTCGCGTCATAAGCTTCATAATACGCTGCATTGGCAGCTGAAGCCTGTGTAATATATTCTGGTGGTTTTTTATACTTACCATATGGGTCGGCACAAGCATTCAACAAAACAAAAAAAGCAAGCAATAAAAATGGTTTCATAGAATGGGATATAGTTTCTTAATATAACCATAATTAGGTGTAACATTACACAATTAGGATATTATTTTTATACCTATACATTAATGTTGCGTATCCCTATTTTAGGGCTGGGCTTGTTGCGACCTCGAAACTAGGGAGCTGGTGCTGTGAGTTCTTTTATTTACTACTAAGACCAAAATGAATTTGGCTTTTATATAGGGTCATTCTTAAATGTTATGTTTCTGCAAAAATTAGGATTCAAACTTCGATACGCTGGCCGTACCCTGAGCCTACCTTGTCGGTAGACAGGCGGAGTCGAAGGGTTAGACCGTATAGAAACCGACTTAGGAGGTTCATGAATACCTTAATCCAAAATGAACAAGTAATGAATTAAACGAAACCGTAGGTTCACGAATTCATATTTAAGAAAATATACAGCAATGAGCTAAACAAACCTGCCTCGCCGGCAGGCGGGAGAAAAGACCCTTCTTCACTAGGTGGTCCCTAAAATCTCTGTATTTTAAGGACCGATGCCATGGCCTAAATTATTTCCAAGGCTTCAATAATTCTTTACGGCCATGACATCTCCACTACGGAAGAAAACCGACCAAGCAAGGAGCCTTTAAGATAATGTGCAAGTATTTCCTATTATCGTCAATGATATTACCTCCAGAGATACTTCATTATCAATGTTGCAAATTCTAATTAACGTGAGTTTGATTTATATTTAATTGTTAATGAGTTGTTTATGATAATTTTGTCCGGTCGAGCGAAGTCGAGACCTCATAGTAAAAGCATTACAGTAAAATAACCTCTCGACTCCGCTCGAGGAGACAATAGCAATTTTTTAATTTGCGCGAAATCAATGTCTTGAAATTATTTTTATGTCGAACTCACGTTAATTAATACAATATTAAGAACTTCAAAAAGCTAAATTTTAGTTTGTTGGCCGACCTAGGCTTAGTCCCCTGGAGGAGTTTTATTTTGTGAAATATCACAATGAGTACATAATTTTATAAATGCATGGATATTTCTAAAATACCCTCTAAAATGCCATAAGCAATATGAAATAAAAATTTTAAGGATTCATAAACCTAGATATCTTCTGCATGGTAAATATAGGATTGGCCCCTTCGCTTTTAGCCACCATGGCACCGACAGCACAACCAAAATTGATAGCGGCCTGGGGGCCTTCACCGCTAAACAACTTGTAAATTACAGAGGCTAGAAAAGAATCCCCGGATCCTACCGTATCAAGAACTTTAATCCTATAGCCACTATTATAATAAAAGATTTTTTGGTGATATAAGACGGCACCGTAGGCGCCTTTGGTAACACAAATGGTTTCCGTTTGGGTTTTTTCGGCAACAAATGCAATAGTCTGCTCCATAGAATTGTACTTGGAACCAAGATATCCTGCCACTTCATACAATTCATCATCATTAAATTTCACAAAATTGGCGGGTTGCATTAATTCCAAGAGTAGTTCCTTGGTATAGTGTGGTGCTCTCAAATTAACATCAAAAACCTTGTATTGAGCAAAATGCAAAAGTTGTTTTAAGGTTGTCCGAGAAGTATTATCCCTACAGGCTAAACTACCATAAATAAAGATATCCGATATCTTTAATTGGCTTTCATAATATTTTCTTGGCAAAATTTTATCCCAAGCAACTGGGTAGGTAATATCATAAGATGCCACCCCTTTGTCATTTAAGACAACATTTACCTGTCCAGTCCCATAATTGGGACTAATCTGTATTCCATCCGTATTGACACCAGAACTGCCTAAATAGTTAATTATTTTATTCCCCTCCTTATCATCACCTACGCTACTTACCATGGATACTTCTACCCCATATGATTGTAATCGCAAAGCAACGTTCAATGGCGCTCCTCCAATCTTCGAATGAGTTGGGAAATTGTCAAATAAAACTTCTCCAAAACAAATTGCTTTTATTTTCTTCATTTTTTTAATTTAAAAAAAGGCACGGAGGATTAGCTCTCCGTGCCTTTATATAACTAACTCAAACCAACTCTATATTAAATTAATATCCAGGATTTTGCGTATAGAGACCACCCGTAAAATCTATTTCACGTTGAGGAATTGGATAGTATTCATCCCTTCCTGCGGTAAAAACAGCACTGGATAAGAAATCCCTCTTTGTTTTTTCCTCGGCCAAATAAGCGTTCAACACTGTTGCTGCCTCACCCCATCTTACCAAATCAAAGAAACGTGGTCCTTCCATACCAAATTCCAATCTCCTTTCAAATTTCAAGGCTTTCCAGGCATAGTCCTTATCAGGGAAGGTCGTGTATTGTTGAATGTTATAGATATCCGTTGCACCGGCCTCGATCTGGCGTTGGGTACTTACGGCGGCACGGGCCCTTACCTGATTTATCAAAGGCAAAGCTTCATCCCAACGGTCCAATTGTATCAAGGCTTCTGCCTTGAACAACAATACATCCGCGTACCTAATAAAATCAACATTCTTTGAGGTACCTACAAATGGACCTTCCTTTACATAACAGGAGCAATCCGGAGCTTGCTGCTCCTTCATATTTCCGAAGTAGCCATACACCCCTGGATCTCTGGCCCAGCTAAAGTTATAAACCATATCACCGGTTGTATTAACCGTATTTCTATATTTAAAAGGACGTCCTGGTATACCTACGGTATGATCCAACCTGGGGTCTACCGTTAATCCCACAGCTGGAGTAACAGTACCATCTCCATTTAGCGTAGTAAAAATATCCGCATCATTGAAAGTATCCAAAAGGGGCAGTCCAGCTGCATCGGTTCTAAAAGCATTTACCATATTTTGACTGGCCAAATGAAAACCACAGCATCCGTAAAGTGCAGATCCATGAGGAGAATTAAGTCCAGTAACAAAACTTACCCTACTCACCTTGGTACCGTCATTTATGGAAAACTGAGCGGCCCAAATTGATTCTGGCCCGTTATCAAAACCGTCCAAAAAGTTATTGCCGTAATCTGCTTCCAATCCAGCAGTAACCTCATCCGCATAATCTATTACCTCCTGAAGTCGGGCAGGATTAATGGCCGTGACCTGATGCTGGTCATTTTGCTCATAGGCTTGGTATAATCTAAGTTTCGCCATATAGGCCGCAGCAGCATTTCTGTCTGCCCTACCAACTTCGTCCTGGGATTGGGGAAGATTGTTATATGCAAAAATAAAATCTTCGGCTATAGTGTTCCACAATTCATCGTTGGACACATCATTGGAAATGGCAGCCGTCTCTTCCTGGGACAAACCTTCTATAATATATGGAATTTTTTTGAACAAAAGCTTCAACATAAAATGTGAATGCCCTCTTAAAAACCGAAGTTCGGCCTGCCTTAAGGTCTTATTTGCATATTCCGCATCAGGTATATCATTGATCACGCTCAACGCAAAATTAGCCCTAGAAATAGCCTTGTAATAGTTGGTCCAAGTTCTTGGCGCCATCCAATCCCCAAAATCGGGAATAGTCAGATTGTACTGCTCATATCGGTCTACCACATCAACATCACTTCGGCCTCCACCGCCTTTATAGGCATCGTCCGATCGTACACTTCCATATACCCATTGGTGCGTTAATGGCCCTATCATTTCATCGTTGGCAATTCCCGCGTAAGCGGCAACAACCAAAGATTCTGCATTATCGGCAGTGGCCACATTTTCATTGGACAGTACTCCCTCAGGTTCGTATTCCAAAAAGTCCTTGTCACAGGAGACAAAAAGGAATGAAACCAACACTCCTATTATATATAATTTATTTCTTTTCATGATTTTCATTTTTTAAAAGTTCAAATTAAGTCCCAATGATAGTACAGTTGGCACAGGGATGTTATCAACACTTGTACGCTCTGGATCTGATCCGATATAGTCATTAGGGGTAAACCAAAAAAGGTTCTCACCCTGAAAATAAACGCGCAATCCGGTCATCCCCCAGAATTTACTAATCATCTCTTCGGGCAAAGAATAGCCAATTTGTAAATTTCTTATTTTGAAATAGGAATTCTTTCTATATAAATAGTCGGAAGTCCTCTGATCGTTGAAGGCCAACGACAGGGATGGTATATCCGTATCGGTATTTGTTGGAGTCCAAGCATTGAGAACACCTAGACCTGCATTCTCGCGGCCTTGGGTGAAATTATTCCAAAAAATATAAGGGTCCTGACCAATTCTTCCGGCTACACCTGATCCAAAAATGGAGAAATCAAAGTTTTTATATCCAAGATCAAGTCTAATTCCATACTCCAGATCTGGTAAGGTATTCCCAATAAAGTCCCTATCATCGCTATCTATTACATTATCCCCGTTAAGGTCTTGAAATTTCAATCCTCCAGGTCTTGCCCCAACTTGTGCAGGACTGGCATCGATATCGGCCTGACTTTGGAATAATCCATCTGTTTTATAACCGAAGATGGAAAATTGTGACTGACCTAGGATAGAATTCTCGGCCGTTCCCGGAAAACCTGCCCTAACTTCTTCGGGCAAAAAGGTAATCTCGTCTTTGAAAGCCCCAAAATTAGTAGATACCGCCATTGAAAATCCACTATCCCAGGTTTTGGAATAGGCCACCGAAAGCTCCCATCCTTTTGTTTCTGTGGTAGCCCCATTAAGAACACGCTGTTGTCCTTCGCCAATTACTGAGGCGATTGGAGGTGTAATCAAGATGTCACTGGTTTCTCTGGTAAAGTAATCGAAAGTACCTACTACTGCATTGTTAAAAAGTCCAAAGTCTACACCAAAGTTAAATTCCTTGGTAGTTTCCCACTTAAGCGCCGGGTTCGCAGCTTGAATGGAAACAAATCCTGAAGGCAATGTCCCCCCATTATTACCTCCTAAATCATATGCTGTTCCTACATTATAATACTGGTTGAAAAAATCAGGAACAAATTGATCTTGGTTGGGACCATATCTTGATTCGTAAAGACCAAATCTGGCCAGGTCACCAATAGATTGGTTACCAACTTCACCGTATCCGGCACGAAATTTTAAATCCGAAACCGCGCCTTCATCATTGAAAAAATCTTCCCTACTAATTCTCCAACCCAAAGTTGCGGCCGGAAAAACACCATACCTGTTTTCTTCACCAAATCGTGAGGAACCATCCCTACGAACGGTAACAGAAGCCAGATATTTATCCGCAAAAGCGTAATTTAATTTCCCAAATTGGGACAACAGACTACTTCCACTGGAACGTCCAGTATTGGTCTTGGCACCAGTAGCCGCATCCAATACAAAATAGGACTCTGTCTCTACCGCAAAGCCATCGGCGATAGCCGTAACCGAATCAAAATCATTTTTTATTGATTCTGCTCCCACCAACAGGCCAAAACGATGATCGCCCAATTCCAAATTATAATTTAAGGTATTGGTAAAGACAACACTGGTAAATTTGTTGGTGTCCAATATCAACCTATTATTACTCCTGTTTACAAAACCATTGGCTACCCTAGGCTCAATGTCCTTGCGCTTATAGTCGCCAAAATCAAGACCAATACTCGTTCTAAAAGTTAAATTGTCCAATATCTGTAATTCGGCAAATACATTTCCAAAAATATTGGTCCTTTCCGTATTGTCCCATCTATTTAAGTATTGCATTAGAACCGGGTTATTACGATCCGAGTAACCAGCTCCCAAAGGCCCACCATAATTACCATTACTGTCAAACAAAGGTATAGTAGGCACCAAGCTAATTGCCAATGCCGGAGTTGGGGCACTACCGATATCGGTAGAGGCCAATGTTTCATCCGAGCTGGTAAAAGCCGTATTTAGGCCGATCTTCAATTTATCATTGAACAATTTGAAATTGGAATTCAATTTCCCCGAAAATCTTTCATATCCTGTATGTTTTAGAATCCCGGTATTCTTAAGATGTCCCAAATTAATAAGATGAAAGGACTTGTCCGTTCCACCTGAAACGGAAACTTCATTATTGTACACATAACCCGTTTCATAAGCTTCTTTCTGCCAATCCGTATCGCCTGCAGGTACATTGGCATCTCCCCCAACAAAGGGCTGTAGCGTTACACTGTTTAGCACCGGATTATTAAAGTCCCCATTCCAATCAAAATTATAGATCTCCCCATAACCCCCAGCTGGATCTGCACCATCATTGACGGAAGCCCTCCATAATGCTTCACCTCTTTGTAGGGAATTCAGCATATCATAACGCTGCTTTTTTTCGGATTGTACGGAAATGTTAGAATTTACACTTACCCTATATTTCTCTTCCCCACCAGCTTTTGTACTGTTCTTGGTGGTTACAATGATAACGCCATTACCTGCCCTGGAACCATAAATGGAAGAAGCTGATGCATCTTTCAAAACCTGAACAGATTCAATAGTACTGGGATTAAGTCCCGAGAAAACCTCTTGCCTAACCGTTGGCACTCCATCTATTACATACAAGGGGTCGTTGTTCCCCAAGGTGGTAACCCCCCTAATTAGAATTCTGCTACTGGTACCATTAGGGTTACCCGACTTTTCAACAAAAAGACCAGGCACCCTTCCCTGTAAGGCCTGCATGGCATTACCCGAGCTTAAACTTTGACCTTCCACAGGCCCAAGTTCCACTACGGTTATAGCCCCGGTTAAATCGGCCTTTCGTTCTGTGGTATAGCCCGTTAGCACAACCTCGTCCAACATTTGTGCATCTGGTTGCAATACAATATTAAAAGTTGTCTGCCCATTTACGGGAATTTCTATCTTTAAAAAGCCAACATAACTTATTGAAAGTGTTGCGTCCGAAGGCACCTCATCCAATGTAAAGTTACCATCAAAATCGGTTGTTGTACCATTGGTAGTACCCGCCACCACCACAGAGGCCCCTGGTAACGGCATTCCATCATCTTGAGAGGTCACAGTACCTTTTATCTGTTCCTGGGCCAATAGCCCTAAAGGAACAAACGTCATTAGTAATAATAAGAGTTTCAGTTTCATAATTGAGTTGTATTTAGTTAATATTAAGTTCATTTACTTCTAACAAATCAAGAATAAAGTCTTGATTGACCGTCTCTATTGAAAGTGTGTCGAATGGTGCATTGGGAAAGAAAATTTCCGTCATTACCGTAGACCCTTCATCAAAAAATAATTCAATGGATGTCTTATCCAGAAGGATAGTCCCTGAAAGCTTTTCGCTACTTGAAATTCGAGGCGCAATACTCTGCTTACTTGAAAATGTATCTGAAAAACCAATTTGACCCGATTTGCTACGATCGATAAAAAATTTGTTATCGGTGGAATCGTAACCAAAGGATAATTCGTCCCCTTTTTTATTTCCGAGTTTAAAAGTGAATCCACCCTTTTTGATATCTGCAATATTGAAGTTAATGGCAGCCCGTGAAAGATTTACTTTTTCTGAATTTATGAGTTCCAATTCCCCCTCCACCGCAATATTTTCTTTCTTATACTTTACCCCTTTATAGGCATCAATCTCATCAACGGGATCAAAAGCCAATCTATAGGACTGGGAGTCTTTTATCAATTTTACTTCCCTGGCCACAGTCATGGCACTGCGCCAAGTTTCCGTGGGCACTTCATTGGCATATTCCCAATTGGACATCCAACCCATATAAAATTTACCGCCATCCTTTGAGGTGATATTGGAAAATGTAACGCCAGCGTAATTGTCCTTCCCAAAGTCTATCCAATGGTTTTGACCCTTGTTTAGGGCCGCTTCAAAATCCTTATCCATGGTAAATTTTGCACCGTCAAAATCTCCAATAAAATATTGTGTGGCACTGCCGCCATTGGGGCCACCTGGATTTACACTTACATAGAGCACCCATTTAACCTCATCGGTACCCTCTACTGGAATCGGGAACAGGTCAGGGCATTCCCAAACGCCACCGTGTGTTCCGATCTCTTTATTAAAATCCGCACCAAAATCCGATAATAGCTCCCAGTTTTTAAGATCCTTGGAGCAATAGAACATTATTTTGTCCTGTGCCGCCAAGACCATGACCCACTTTTCATGTTCTTCGTTCCAAGAAACCTTGGGATCCCTAAAATCCCTTATTCCAGGATTCTGAATAACAGGGTTACCCGAGTATTTGGTCCATGTAAGCCCCTCATCTAAGGAATAGGCTATAGCCTGCGATTCTACATCTATTCCCTTGGCCTTTTCAATGTCCATATTATGATAGGTAAATATGGCTATAATTGGCACCTGCCCCCCTGTACCGAAGCCAGAGGTATTTTCCAAATCCACAACGGCACTTCCGGAGAAAATATATCCCTTGTCGTCCGGATATAAAGCAATTGGCTGTTCCTTCCAACTTACCATATCCGTACTGATGGCATGGCCCCAATGCATGGGCCCCCATTTATTGCCATCGGGGTAATGCTGATAATACAAATGGTAATAACCATTGTAATGGAACATCCCGTTGGGATCGTTCATCCAGCCCACCTTAGGGGTAAAATGAAAATTAGGCCGGTACAATCCTTCTTCCGTATCTAAAGAAACTTCACTTAGGGAAGTATTTCCCACATTCTCTTTTTGCCCTTGATCCTTGCAGGACAAAACAACGCAAAGACCCAAAATGGCGACAAATAATCTTAATCTATAATTTTCCATATTCTTAAAAATTGATTTAATAATTAGACCTATTTATTCTTTTCAATATTCAATTTGGTTTCATCCACAGTACTATTGGATCTGGTCAAGGACTTGGACAATGCCTCCAATGAAATACCTTTGGTTTCCGGCATAACAAAGGCCACAAAGAGCAATTGCAAAAACATCATAAAAGCAAAAAAGGCAAACACTGTACCAGCGCCTATAGAGGTAAACAGAACAGGTATCAATGAAGGTATTACTGCAGCCAAAATCCAATGTACCGAGCTTCCAAAAGATTGTCCAGAACCCCTTAAATGGTTGGGGAAAATCTCTGAAATAAATACCCAGATTACTGTACCTTGGCCAATGGCATGCGCAGCTATGAACAAAAACAGAAAAATAGCGACTGACATACCTTCCCAATCAAAGAAAAAAGCACAGGAAACCAAGGTCAGAGATATTATATACCCGATAGATCCCAGGTACATTAATTGCTTTCTTCCATATCTATCAATAAGAAAAATTCCTAAGAGTGTAAATAGTAAATTGGTAACCCCAATACCAATACTGCTCAATAAGGCGGTACTTTCCCCAAGTCCGGCCTCCTCCAAAATTCTAGGGGCATAATATAGAAAAGCATTTATTCCTGAAGCCTGATTAAAGAAGGCTATACAAAAGGCAAGAATCAATGGAAAGCGGTATTTCTTTATAAATATATTCTCCCCTGTAACCTTATTTTCGTTTTCCTGATTTATTTCCAACATTAATTTTTCGACATCCTGACCTGGATTTATCAATTGAAGTACATTTCGTGCTTCATCGTTCCTTAGTTTGGTCAATAGCCATCTGGGACTCTGGGGAACACTTAAAACAAACAGAGTATAAATAATGGCAGGTATAGCCTCTACTCCTAGCATCCAACGCCAGGCATTTTCACCTATCCCACTTAATAGGTAATTGGAAAGGAAGGCTACCAATATTCCGAAGACAATATTAAATTGATACAGCCCCACTAATTTACCCCTGTCCTTGGCCGGGGCTATTTCAGAAATATAGGCAGGAGCTGCTATTGTAGATGCTCCAACACCCAATCCGCCCAAAAATCTAAAGAATGCAAAGGTAATAGGGTCATTGGAAAATGCTGAGCCTAGCGCCGAAATGGTGTAAAAAACACCTATCCAGAAAAGAGTCTTTTTTCTACCCAACCTATTGGTAGGTATACCTCCCAGAATTGCACCCAATACAGTTCCCCATAGTGCCATTGCCATAACAACGGTCCCGTGAAACACATCAGAGGAACCCCATAATACCTGTAATTTCTTGTCGGCTCCAGAAATAACTACCGTATCAAATCCAAACAGGAATCCGGCCAGAGCCGCAGTTATTGACCATATCAATATTTTCTTCATATCACAATTATTAAATATGAAGACTATATTATTACAAATAAATTGGGAGTAATTTTAACAATGTTACAATATGTTATGATTTAGTTAACATTTCAATATAAAACACTAACATATTAACTATCAGATACTTAAGTGAATTAATTTAACATTCCCATAGTTAGTCAATTACACTGATGTTACCCGTGTCTCTAAAATTGATACATTAAAATTGAAGCAAAAACGCAAAACTTCTTAAAGAGATTTTTTATAGGCCCCGGGAGTTACCCCAAATTTGCCTTTAAAGGCTGTAGAAAAGTAATTTGGTGAAGAAAAACCTGTAGCGTACCCGATTTCAGAAATGGAATAATTAGTGGATTCAAGCATAGATTTTGCCTTTTCCAGTCTGTAATTGGAAATATAATCGCTCACGCTTATTCCCATCATCGCCTTAACCTTTCTATACAATTGAACTCTGGAAATGTTCAGGGCATCGGCCAGATTCTCCACGGAAAAATTGGTGTTGTCCAAATTGGTCTTTATTTGTTGATTTAATTGTCGCACAAACAATTGCTCTGGATCGCCAAAGGAATGTACCTGGTCTATTTTATGGATATTGTTAGTATAGTAATACCTTAATTTTTCCCTATTATATAGCAACGACTTTATAGATTGGGTTAAGATGGAGTAATTGAAGGGCTTTGTCAAATATAGATCGGCCCCACATTCAAGCCCTTTAATAAATGATTCTTTGTTGCTTAAAGCGGTCAAGAGGATTATAGGTATATGAGAGGTTCGCAGATCGCTCTTAAGAATTTGACAAATTTCGAATCCACTCTTATCGGGTAAATTAACATCGCACAAGATAACATCGGGAATATGTTCATATGCCATTGCGAGTCCATCGGTTCCATCTGAAATTAACATTTCGTACTCACTGCCTAATTTGTTGTTCAAAAAAAATGTTAAATCACGATTATCCTCAATCAACAGAATGGAATGTTGTTCTTCCCTATTTTGGCCCTCCAAACCAACTGAACCTTCCTCCAAGCCAATCCCATCCGAAAAATTGATAAGGGTCGTATCCACTAATTCAGGATCTACAACAATTTGATCCTCATTAAAATGGGTATCCCCTTTAAAGAGGGTTATAATGAATTCCGTCCCGTGATGGGATTTGACTTCGATTTTACCAAGATGCAATTCTACAAATTGTTTGCTCAGATGCAAGCCAACTCCTGAGCTATTTTTTCTATTATTGGAACCCTTAAAAAAAGGTGTAAACACAAACTCCAGTTCGTTTTCCGGTATACCTATGCCATTATCCTTAAAATGAATAGTTACCAAACTCCCATCCAAATTGTCAAGAATTTCAATATCGATCCGTCCATTGTCCGGTGTAAATTTAAAGGCGTTGGACAAAAGGTTGAAGTAGACCTTATCCATTAAATTCCGGTCTATAAACAGCTCCAAATCTTCATTATTTGAAGTAATATTAAATTTTATTCCTCTTTTTCTGGCCTCTACTTTAAACTCGCTAAATATATTATTGGAGAATTTAAAAATATTTGTTTTTGAAGCCCTAACATTGAATTTTTGGTCCTCCACCTTTCTAAAATCCAATAAATTATTTATCAACCTGAGCAGCCGGTTGGAATTATTTTGAATCAGCTCAACTTCAAACCCAGTTTTAAAACCTTTTTGCTTTTGCCAATCCCTTAAGGATTCTATTGAACTCATAATTAATGTAATAGGTGTCTTAAACTCATGGGACAGCCCTGTAAAAAAATTCATCCTGGCCTCATTACTTTCCTTTACCTCGTTGGCGATTTTCTCTATTTGATTTCTTTGGACCGTAATTTTTCTATTGGTGAGCTCCAATTGCCTATTTTTCTTGGCAATCGCAATTTTGGAATATATGCTATAAACAGCAAGACCAAGAATAATAAAGGAAAACCCCAGTATGATCTTTAAAATATTATTTTGTGAATAGTAGAGTTCCTTTTGTCTTTTTACCGCGGTAACCTGTGATTCCAAGAGGGTTTGCTGCTCATTTATCTTATTCAACTGGTTTTGCATTATTTCTGCATTAAACCTATCGATTACTGTAGTACTAAGTATATTATTTACAGGTACAATCTCATCATTCAAGATTTTCAAGGCTGTCTTTATGGCCTCATCGCCTCCAGTAGGATATAGTATGGTAGCGTTCAGCACTCCCTCCTTCACCAATTGAATACCTCCATTGGGCCCATTAAGACCATCGACACCTATTATTTTAATTTGATCCTCAATACCCAAATTCCTGGCTACCTCCCAGGCACCCAAGGCCATTCTGTCGTTGTGGACAAAAACATAGTCGACCGGTCCAATTTCCTGCAAGAGTTCCTTAAAACCTCCGGTAATGGACTCTTTTTCCCAATCACCCTGAATGGTTCCCATAAATTCTATACTCGGGAATTTATCCAAAATCTGATGGAATCCCAGACTCCTTTCCTCTGCAGGTGAAGATCCGGCCAAGCCCCTGATTTCAACAACTTTTAGTGAATCAGGTAAATTAGAAACTATAATCTTTGCTGCATTTCTGCCCACTTCAATGTTATCTGCTCCCACATAAGCGGTATATTTTTGATTATCCGTTTTTCTATCCACTACCAATACAGGGATGCCGGCCTTCATTGCTTCTTCCACAATAGGAGTTATTGGCTTGGATTGTATTGGGGAGACTATTATAATATCCACATCGGCCGCTATAAATTCCTTTAGCTGATTAATTTGATTTTCAACGTTATAGTTTGCATTGGAAATACTTAAAGTTACATTGGGATATAAAGAAGCCTGCAGCTCCATGGCATTGTTCATGGACTGCCTCCATTCGTCGGCTATCATGGCTTGGGAAAACCCAATCCTTATTTCCGCCTCATCATTACGGTAGGAACAGGAGTGGAATATAGAAATAAAGACCACGATAAAAAGAAAAAAAACGCTTTGGAACCTCATCAAATGTTGGGTTAAAATGTAAACTTAATGAAATTGGAAACAATCATGTAAATTCTCCAATTAATTTCAAGTAAATCGCTTAGGGGAAAGAGAAGGTTATAATTAAGATTTAGGAATTAATCCATTCCTATACTGTATTTGTAGCCTTATCCAAAATTCGAACAGGTCCTTTATCTCCAGCGTAACCAGCATTATTTTATACAACTGGGGTTGAAGACTTTAAAATTAGGGTTCACTATTTTGCATTCAAAATAGTGCAATTGATATCAATAAGTATAAAAGTAATTTTAAATCCAATAACTATACACATTTTAAAGAATTATTCTAACAAAAATGACACCCCCCCTGTTTATAGGAGGTTTCGTGTTGTGATGGCAGAAGGGTTACCTACGGTGATCCTTCATGTTCAATGTTGCAAATTCAAAACCAAGCAGCTGGCGCTGCCAGTTCTTTGTTTTATTACAAGGCTTCGAACTAGGGCCAGGATTACCTGCGGTGTTCCTACTTGATCAATGTTGCAAATTCAAAACCAAGCAGCTGACGCTGCTAGTTCTTTGTTTTATTACAAGGCTTCGATCTAGGGCCAGGATTACCTGCGGTGATCCTACTTGATCAATGTTGCAAATTCAAAACCAAGCAGCTGGCGCTGCCTGTTCTTTGTTTTATTACAAGGCTTCGAACTAGGGCCAGGATTACCTGCGGTGATCCTACTTGATCAATGTTGCAAATTCAAAACCAAGCAGCTGGCGCTGCCAGTTTTTTGTTTTATTACAAGGCTTCGAACTAGGGCCAGGATTACCTGCGGTGATCCTACTTGATCAATGTTGCAAATTCAAAACCAAGCAGCTGGCGCTGCCAGTTCTTTGTCTTATTGCAAGGCTTCGAACCGAGACCAGGATTAGCTGCGGTGATCCTTCTGGATCATTGTTGCAAATTCAAAACCAAGCAGCTGGCGCTGCCAGTTCTTTGTTTTATTACAAGGCTTCGAACTAGGGCCAGGATTACCTGCGGTGATCCTACTTGATCAATGTTGCAAATTCAAAACCAAGCAGCTAACGCTGCTAGTTTTTTTATGTACTCCAAAGCTCAAACAAGTTTGACTTTTTCGTAAATAAAAAAAAACCACGCCAAAAGGCGTGGTTTTGAGAGTGTCGTGATGGCAGAAGGATTCGAACCTTCGACCGCCTGCTTAGAAGACTTTGAAATAGAACTACAAATCAATGCAAAATACATCATATTATATTGATTTACAGATATTTAATACCGTTTTAATAAAATTTGATATCATTTGATATCAAATGATATCAAAAAAAAGTGAGCCTAAAGTGAGCCTTGTTTTTTACTAACTTTAGATAAAAGAAGGAGATTATGGCCAAGGTAAGACTGATATTGGACACCAGAAAATCGGCAAAAAGTGCAGCCAACGGATTGTACCCCGTTGCCCTAAGATTGTTTCACCGTAAAACGAGGATCATACGCCTACCCTATCATTGTTCACCCGCTGGATGGGACGATAAATATATGCGGATGAAAAAGTTCGTCTTCAAAAACAACCATATTGATTGCGACAAAGCCAATGAAAAAATTTATGACAAACTACACGCGGCCCATAAGCTCATTGTAGAACTCGGGGACAGCATCAATTCGGTAGATGCCGATACGCTGGTAGTATATATCCGTAAGGCATGGGACAAAAAAGTGGACACTAAAATAAGGGACGAAGTTGATAACGGACTTACCCTGTCGCAATGGGGCAAAGTTATCATCGATAGGAAATTAAGATCCAACAAACCCGGAACTGCGTCCTGGTATGCAGGGGCCATCAGGTCCATTACCAAACTCAACGGGGGAAGGGATCTGCGGTTGAACGATATTACCGTTACCCTCCTGACCAATTTCCAGATAGAACACAAAGCAAAGAGCAGTTCCAAAAATGGAATCAGCTCCTATTTGAGGGCAGTCAGGGCCATCTATTACAGTGCCATCAAGGAAGATCAATTTTACCCCAAAAAGAACCCCTTTCAACACTTTAAAATCCCAACTTCCAGACGTACCAAAAAGAAGGCCATATCAAAAATGGAATTCATAAAGATCAGAGACGTAAACTACAAAGAAGGATCTCCAGTCTGGCATGCGAAGAATTATGCACTTGTGATGTTCAACTGCAGGGGAATGAATTTCATAGACCTCGTAAAGCTTCAGGTCAAGGACATAACCAAAGACCGCATATTCTATGGGAGGAGCAAGACCGGTGACCAGCTCTCCGTCCGAATTACGGAGGAACTACGGGAAATTCTGAATTTTTATACGGAAGGAAAATCAATGGATGACTATCTTTTTCCCGCAAACTATGATGGCAGCACAAAGCACTATGAAAAATATAAATCCCTTCGCAGAAGGATGAACGGCCATCTCAAGACCATCGCCAAGGATGCAGGTATCGAAGAACACTTCACTACCTATACCATCCGCCATTCCTGGGCCACCATCGCCAAGTTTATGGGGATTTCGACAGAGGTTATAAGCGAAGGTCTGGGCCATAATTCCTTAAAAACAACACAGATCTATCTAAAGAGTTTTACCAACCAGATTTTGGATGAAGCGAATGAGATGGTGGTTACTTGATTTCTTTTATTTAAAAAAAAAATGCCCACTGCGTTACCAACAAAGCAAACCCAATTCTCAATGGTAACACGGTTTTTAATATAAATATCCATACCGACCAAATATTCAGGAACTTTACCTGACAATATAGGGAATAGGAATCTATAAAAAAATAACAACAACCGAAGCACAACTAAAAGAACGCATCAAGGAACTTACTTGTCTCTATGAGGTTACCTCTATCATCGTCAACTCCGATTACGACCAATTGGAGGCTTCCCTTGAGGCAATTGCTTATTGCTTGAAAAAGGCATGTCAATTTGAACATGATACCGAGGTGATAATAAGAAGTGGTGCATATGACATTGAGACCAAAGGGTATACATCGGACATGGTTTCCATAACATCCAATATTAAGGTTTTCTATAAATTGGATGGTTTTATCAAAGTGGGATATCCACAGAACAAATACGAGATATCCGACTTTTTAAAGGATGAGGAAAAATTACTTCAAAACGTATCCCTAGAAGTAGGTAACTTACTGGAAAAAAAACAAGTGCACGAAAACGAAGCGGCAATAAAACGGCTAGTAGAGCGTGCGGACCGCCTGCATATTTTGGGGGAGATTACGGCCGGCATCGCCCATGAACTCAATACTCCGCTTGCGAATATTTTGGGATATACGGAACTTATGAAGGAAAGGACAACAGACCCGAAAGCCATAAGGGATCTCGAGAAAATAGTGGACAATACAATCTTTAGTCGCGAGGTGGTTAAAAAGCTAATGTTCTTTGCGTGTGAGATGCCACAACAAATGAATTCGATCATGTTGATTCCGTTGGTTGAAAATATATTGAAGCTGCTTGGACCTTCCCTGCGCACGAAAAATATTAATTTGACCAAGTCGTTCGGCAATGATAACATAAAACTCCGTGCCGATACCGTGCAATTGACCCAAGTGCTTTTCAACTTGATTATGAACGCCATCTATTTCTCACCCACGGGTGGGCGAATTGATATTGGCATCAATGAGAAAGGAAAAAAAATACAAATTCGTATTTCAGATGAAGGTCCGGGTATCGACCCCAAAAACGAAGATAAAATTTTTGAACTCTTTTTTACGACAAAACCTTTGGGAGATGGTTCAGGACTGTGCCTGAGTGTGGTGCATGGTATAATCAGTAGTCACAAGGAACTATAAACCCTAGTGCCAATATCCCAAAAGGAACTATTTTTACTATAAATATTCCAAAAATGTAGAAATGGCATTGCATAAAGAAAACATACTACTTGTAGATGACGATATTGATATTTTAGAACTTTTGCAGAGGCATTTGCAGTCCATGGACTATCATACCTATAAGGCCGTATCGGTCAAAGAGGCACTTAATATTTTAAAGGACACCTACATCGATTTATTGATTACTGATATACAAATGCCCGAAGTGGACGGATTGCAGTTGGTAAAGTTCGTCGATGAGCATTATCCTGAAATACCCAAGCTGGTCATTACAGGCTATCCTTCCGTTTATGGTGCTTTAGAAGTTATCAAATCCGGTGCAATTGATTATTTGACCAAACCCTTTACCAAGGAGGAGTTAAAACTAGCCGTACTTAAGTCATTTGAAAGTGGTGCGAAAAGAAAAAGACCCAAACCTTCATTGGGAATCGTTAAGAGCACAGGGTATGCAGATATGATTGGTTCTTCCGAAGCTTTCCAAAAAATTACGGACATCATCGATCGGGTAAAGAACAACAAGGCTACGGTCCTGATCCAAGGTGAAAGCGGTACCGGTAAAGAACTGGTAGCACGGGCCATACACTATACAGGCCAATTTTCCCGAGCGCCTTTTGTGGCGGTAAACTGCGGAGGCATACCCGAAAATTTATTGGAGGCAGAACTTTTTGGCTACGTCAAAGGGGCCTTTACAGGTGCCAACGACAACCGAAACGGATTCTTTCAAGCAGCCGATGGGGGTACGCTCTTTTTGGACGAAATTGGTACGGCTTCCCTTTCCGTTCAATCCAAACTGCTCCGCGCACTTCAAGAAAAGGAAATTACAAAAGTAGGTTCCCGAAAAGCAGAAAAAGTGGATATCCGTGTTATTGCTGCAACAAATGCCAATTTGTTGCAGGCCATCAAATCAATGGATTTTCGTGAGGACCTTTACTATCGTCTTACTGTTGTAGAAATCAACGTGCCTCCACTTCGAGAACGCAAATTGGATATTCCGTTACTGGTCGATAAATTCCTTCTAAAATATGGAGTAGAATATAAAGACCGCCTTATAGGTATTTCCCCAGAAGCTCTAAATATTTTACAACGCTATAATTGGCCAGGTAATATAAGGGAATTAGAGAATATTATTCAACGGGCGGTCATTATGTGTGATCGTAGTATTAAAGTTAAAGATCTTCCCCAAAACCTAAAATTCCAGATTGATTTTCCCAATGCAGATTACCTTTCACTTCGTGAAATGGAAAAGGAATATGTAAAACGTGTACTTGCAAGTGTTGGTGGCAATAAAACCAAGGCGGCCGCAATTCTTCAAATAGACCGCAAGACCCTACGCGACAAATTAAATTAGCCTACTGAGGTAAAACTCCCGGATCGGGGAAATTCTCCTCGATAGGTTATTTTCATTTTTTCTGAATATTTATTTAAATGCTTGATTATCAAGTTAATATGGCATGTTATGCCATTATTCTTTTTTAGGGCATGCACTTTGCCCGTAATGGCATGAATCTAATAACCCTTTTGTTGTTATAATTCATCTATTCCATCACAAGCTCCAAAGCACTTCTTTTAAAAAGGGATAGTTTATTAAATCCCAAAATTAGTGATGGTTGAAAGAACTATGGCCCTTTAGGGAATTTAATAACGGGAAAAAATGAACTACGGAAGACTAATCTTGGAAAAAAAAGATCTCATAATGATAAAGCGATATCAAGATATGAATTATCGGATTGAAGATTATTCACATTTGGATGCCCTTGAGATGCTTGAAGAAAACATGGCCAAAGCTTATGTTATGAATGCGGAAGATATGGCTGATGATATAATACGCCTATATTCCATGGTAACTGTAACCTCCAAATCCGGATGGCGTGAAACCTTCCAATTGGTGCTCTCTTTGGAAGATGACGACCGGGCCAACCAATTTTCTATACATTGCGCCTTAGGAGCTTCTGTATTGGGCCGATCTGAAGGCGACATAATTCATTACTGCACACCTATAGGCATTATTCCCCTTAAAATTATCAATGTCGTGCAACCCGAAAATTACGGTGTTACGAAGATCTGGGAAGATACAATAAACACTGTACAACCCCACATAAATTAGTTTGGTTTATTAGTTGATTGCTGAATTTGTTTGGCTTTCGAACCCCCGACTTTGATCAATTTCTATCGAAAGCCAAGCAAATTTTAAAACTTAAAAATTATAAAATCATGAGACAGCAATATAAAAGGAGCATATGCTCAACATGCCATTTCCTATTCCTTTGTAGTTTGACCAAGGATAAGAGCATGATTCATTCATGCAGTGAGTATGAGCATTATTTGGAACATCAACAAGAAAAATTTAAAAGTGAGGAACCGATTATGCAATTTAACCGCAGACGGATTAGAGGTAAAAGTCAATTATTTTTAAAATAGAACCAAAGGTAACAATAGGACCAGGACAAAAAAGTAAACAGAATACGAGTGTTTGAAATACGACCGCAGAAGTACTTATCATAGGATACGCAATCTAGGGAGCTAGGAAGCGTGAGACCCAACAAGCGGTAAAACTCTATTCCACTTTATACAAATCCTTCGATTTACCCGACTTGAGTTTGAAAAAATAAGAACCCAAAAAAAATTTAAAAATGAAATACAAGAATCTAATTATAGAAAAAAAGGAGTTCGTCCTCCTAAAACGGTATATGAACCTTATGGGCTATTATAAGGACGAGACGCTACTTAAATCGGTCAAAAAACTGCAGGAAGAATTGGGGTCCGCGCAAATATTCGACGAGGCCGATATGCCAAAAGATGTCATCCGGTTCAACACAAAGATCACCATCGTGTCGCAGAACGGATGGCACAGAACATTCAAATTGGTCCTGCCAAAAGACAGTGATGTCAAGAACGATAAGGTATCGATACTGACTCCAATGGGAGCGGCGGTCATGGGCTATGCAGAGAGCGATTCCATATCATGGGAATTCCCATCAGGAGAACAAATATTGACCATTGAAAAGGTCGAACAAGACAATCAATATATTAACATAAATATGGTATTATGAAGGCAGCAAAATTATATTACAGCCATGAGTCCGATAATAGGATCATGATAAAAAAGGATAAAATAGAGATCGATAACTGGACAGACGATCTGGAATATATCAATGAAGAATTGGAGTATCTGTTGGAGATCGAAGATAGAATGTTGAATAATACCATTCTCTATCAAGAACTAGAGACCTTGAGTAGGGAAAACATCTTAAATTTAAGAGCCTTATACCGCTACGAAGGTACTGTTCGCGATGCCATTGAATGCGATACTATTGAATGTGATGCCTTCTATCTGAGTAAGCATGAAAGGAACCGCAAATTGTACCTAGAACATAAAAAGAAATACAGGGACATAAAATCAAAAGTGCTGTCGAACATCTTATTGGAGGCCAAACATTAAAATCAAAAACATTTAGATCATGGAAAAAAAACTGTTATTGCCAACTGATTTTTCGAAACATTCTTGGAATGCGATACAATATGCAATTAAGCTATATGAACAACGCCCATGCGATTTTTATATCTTGAATACTTATAGAAAGGAAAGCCAAGGCCATGATAGCCTTGCTCTGGATCCCGAGGACTCCTTTAACAAATTAAGTGAAAGTCGTTCAAAAGAGGGGTTGGGCGATATTTTGAAACGGATTTTCGAAATCGACAAGTCTGTCGACCACCGTTTTTATGTCATTTCACGTTCAGGCACTCTGTTGGATGCAGTAAGGGACATCGTGAAAAAACAGGAAATCGATATGATCTTCATGGGTGCCAAGGGGATGCACAACGAGCAAAAAAACAAATACGGCAAAAACACCTTGGCTATCATACAGAATATCAGGTCTTGCCCAGTTATGGTAGTGCCCAATAATCTAATTCTTGGACTACCTGAAAAAATCGTTCTTGCCACCAATTTCAACGCTGATTTTGACTTTCTGGAAATGGAGCATCTCGCCGAGATTGCAAGTTTGACAAAGGCCAAGATAAAGGTGCTGAGCCTTGCCAAAAATATTGTAATGGACCAACAGCAAAAAGAGAACAAGCTGCGTCTTAGTAAGCATTTTGACGGGGTGGATTATAGTTTTCATACCTTAGGGAACGTTAAATTGGAAGAAGCATTGGACAGTCTGGAGATGGGATCTGGGAATATGATAAGTTATATCGACAAAAAACCATCCTTTTGGGAAATATTGGGCTTCGGAAAGCCCACGTTGGGCAAAATGGGCTACCTCAAGGATACCGCTGTGTTGGCATTGCATGGCTAATCTGATTTGTAATCTGTAAATCCAATTGAACGGACTAACAAAAAAATATTCAAGAATGAATATTAATTATATCATTTTTCCATCATCTCTAGAAGGTGTTGCCATATTACGTACCAGTGACCTACATGCTTCGTCAACGGCTGTTATGGAATAGAATTATAAAATCCACTATTTTTCTAAGTTACTTAAGGAATCACTTTTATTCCACCCTTTCATCTTAACATCATTGATCCAACAATTGCAGTAACTGGAGTTCCCCTAGAAGTGCTCAATTTTACAATCGATGAAGACCGAATTCGCTGTAAATACCGCATGGCCAAGAAAGGAGACATGCTAAACCCGACTATTTCCAAAATAGCGGCCAAATAATCTCACATTAATTAATATCCGCGTTAAGTGGAGAGGCAATTTTAAGTTTCATACCTAGGAATGTCAGAAAGCCCAAACATTCCCCAATAATAAAGCCATGATATATTCGGGATTAAAGAAGTACTCAAAACCACATAAGCATTTAACGTGTTGCTTGACAGCACAATAAATCACAAGGATCATATGGAGTATGGAAATTCATACTTTCCCAGGAGTTCCTGCGCCCAATCCCATATACAACTTAAATGTGGCCAATAAAATAAGTAGAAGAATGGAATATGTCCAATTTCCTGTAAAATCAAAAATACTGCCAAAGATAATCGGTCCTGTGGCGGCTACAACATAACCTATGGATTGTGCCATCCCGGACAGTTCGGTGGCGGATGCAGTATCTTTGGAACGAAGAACCAAAAAGAGCAGGGCCAAGCCGAAAGTTCCTCCCAATACAAAACCGATGAGCGAGACCCATAACGGAACCAGACCTATCTGAGGAAATAGGAGCCCAACCAGGCCAATAACCTCTATAATGATCAAAAACCACACGATGCGTCGCTGGTCATTTTTTCTACCTCCTAAAGTCGGGACTACCAAAGATCCCAGAATACCTGCAGCTTGAGATAGGGAAAGCATCCACCCCGAAAATTCCGCATCGTATCCCCTACTCTGCAAAATAGCCGGCAACCAAGCTAGAATTACATAGAAAGTCAATGATTGCAAGCCCATAAATAGGGCAATTTTCCATGCCAGACGAGACTGGCCCAAAGATTTCATTGCACTTGAAAAACTGCGTTTTTCTTCAGACCTTTTTAAACGGGACAATTGCGGTAACCAAACAACAAATGCCACAAAAGCCAATATTGCCCATATGACGAGCGAAATCCTCCAACCCAACCCATAGTTGTCGGCCAAGGGAACACTGATACCCGCTGCCAGAGAAGCGCCGACCGCCATTACGCTGGAATACAAACTTGTTATAACACCTGAATTCGATGAAAAATTACGTTTGGTCAATCCAGGGAGCAATACATTTCCAAAGGCTATGGCAACACCAAATAACAGTGTACCGAAATAAAGCATAAATGTCCCGCCCATAGACCGAATGCCGATACCTACCACCAACAAAAGCATCGCTCCTAGCAGCGTGCCTCCAATACCAAAACGACGTGTAAACAAGGGGGTCAAAGTAGAAACTACACCAAAAGCGATCAATGGTAAGGTCGTCAACAGACCGAGCATGGAATTTGACAGTCCTGTAGCTTGGCGAATATCGTTTATCAATGGCCCTACTGCGGCAAGTGCGGGTCGGAGGTTTATGGCGACAAACAATATGCCGGCCAGCAATAGAAAATACCCCTGCCTAGATTGCTTTTTGTTAACATATAATTTGGATTCTGCCATCTAAAATTTATACATCATGGTAAAATGGAACAGCAAAATTAGGCAAACCTCACTAATGTATCCGCTACGTGTTACATGAATTTCAAAAGTTGCATTATTGTTCTATGTGGACCACAATTACTTGACTACTAATTAAAAATCAATTTTGATGCCATTTTGATGCAATTTTCGAGCAGTCATTGTCTTTTAATTCCATGAGGAGCAATTAACTGACATGACCAATATCATTTGGTGCTTACATTAAAATCCATAGCTTCGTTCTTTAAACATTTACGGTAATGAACACAATTCTTTATGCAACAAATCGTACGAAAAATGCGGTACCAGCTTTACGCTACGCATATGACTTGAGCAAGAGTTTAGGGGCAGAACTAGTAATATTGTATGTATATCAAAAACCTCCTATACGGTTCTCCATGGCCCGACTACCAGATCAGATGGAACATCAGGTAATAGAGGAACAAAAGGAAATTTTAAGGGCCTATTGCTCTAAATATTTGGGTGAAGAATTCAAAACTTCAAGAATGCGGATAGAGATTGCCTGCAATGATTCTGTCCTGGATGGAATTATAGAAAAATCCAAGCAAATTTCCCCAGACATGGCCCTGATCGGTAGAAAGGCCAGGTATTCGGAAAGAGGTTTATTGGTAGGTGATATTGCACATGCCCTTTTGAAAAGATCTGCTTTCCCAATTCTGATCATACCTCAAGATCTAAGTGGTTTTCCAATTCAAACGATGCTTTATGCAACTAATTTGGGCGAAGTAAGTATTTTATCCATTAAAAATTTAGTGACAATTGCAAAGTCGGTTAACGCGAAAATACATATTGTACATATCTCCACCGAATCAAGAAACTCCAAAAAGGATCAAATAAAATGGTTCAAGGAAACGCTCAAGGAACATGTAGATTATGACAATATTGAAATCAAGGTAATCCTTTCGAACCATATCGAGGAATCACTCAAGATATATTCGCAACATATAAAGGCGGATATCTTGGCCATGGTCTATAAGCAAGAAAAAAGATTCTTTCATAACCTGTTCAACAAAAGTCTGGTTAAAAAACTGGATACTCACATAGGTATTCCGTTAATGGGTATTAGAGCAGCCGTTTAGTATATTCTTGCACTTGAAAAGGTCAGAAATAAAAAAGTACGGATTCGTTGTATTATAATCGTATCAAAAGAGGATATTTTATTTGTTTAATAATGAAATCAATCAAAAAGAAAATAATCTTTCTGTATTAATGGGCACTGGCGAGTGTGCCCATAAACACCCTACATATTTACAATATACTACTATTGCCATTCCTGAATAAAAGGACAAGGCTACTCGTCATCTACAAATTTGATTCCGTAAGTAGGGTCGGTTCGCTGCACTGATTAACAATTATTATTTTAAATATTATATTATGGCTACTGCTAAAAAAAAGCTTTCGAAGTCAGAATTAAAGGCTAAAAGGCAAGAAAAAATTCAAAAAAAATTAGATGAAAAAATGATGAAAAAACGTAAGTCGAGAGTATAAAATAGATAACGGTTTATCAAAGCGTCCCCAAAATGTATTTTGGGGATGCTTTTTTTTACATAACCCTTTGTGTGGAACCCAATTAAAAAATCTCTTCCATTTATCGCTCCAAGCCGATAGCTTTAACCTGTTAATAAAATTGGTCTGCAGCTGAGAAGGAAGGTATTAAACTTATATCGGAATGAAACCAGGGGCCAACTGACAAGTATCATTTCACGGATCTATTAGCTGTCGTATGTTTACATTAATGAAATAGGAAATCGTTCTTTGGAATTAGACTGAATTTCACATTGCCAAAGAGGAATGCCTTAGTAATAATATAAGAATGGACTATTGATTATAAACATTAAAACATACTGTAATGATCGTTAGAATTGAATACATACAAATGCCCGTTAGCCCAACTATGAATATGAGGGTACAGAATAAATTGCAAAAACTTGGAAAAAAGTTCGATTCAATTGTAAGGGCCGAGGTTACCTTTAAACAAGAAAAAAATCCTACCGGCAATGGCAAGAGTTGTAGTATTGAGATTAGTGCCCCCGGGGTAAGGTTTTATGTAAAATCCTATTCAAACCATTTTGAGAAATCTCTGAACGAATCTTTACAAGACTTAAAGAGAAAATTGCGCAAAAGAAAAACAGCTTTCCAAAAACAAAGACTGCAACCAACTTCAAATCATTGATCGATGAACAAAATATTGGTGCCGGTAGATTTTTCCGAGCTTTCGGAATACGCTCTGCAAGTAGCTGCCACCTTGGCCAAAAGGCATAATGCGGAAATTGTAGTGCTTCACATGATAGGTCTTTCTGAAGCGGAATTTTTCAAAGACGAATTACAGGAATATGCTGAAGCCAGCTACTATATGGGCTTGGCAAAAAAACGTTTCGACATTTTCCTCAACCGGCCTTGGCTAAAAGACATCAAAATTTCCAAAACAGTCCAAAACTATAAGATTTTCAGTGAAATAGACAAGGTTGCCAAGGAAAATGGCGTCAATCTGATTGTTATGGGGTCACAAGGCACAGGAAGGCGTGATACTATCTTCTTGGGCTCCAACACCGAAAAAGTGGTTAGAACCTCGGATATACCTGTGTTGGTACTTAAAAAAAGAATCAAGGACTTTAGATTACAAAAAATGGTCTTAGGGTTTGATTTCGAGACTAAAAGTCTTCAGGCATATCACAAGGTCCTTTCATTTTGCGCGTTGGTACAAGCCAACCTGCATTTGGTATATGTCAATTTGCCTGGTATGAAGTACATGAGCTCGCACCAGATGAAATCAAAGGTGGACACCTTCTTCGGTCTGGCCTACCTAGGAAGAAATGATAGTCCTCCAAAGCCAACATATACCTGCGATTATTCCGTGGAAAAAGGAATCTACAACCATGCCTATGAAATTGGTGCAGACGCAATTACCGTCATTACCAATGGCAGGAGCGGCCTGGCACATATACTCAAGGGGTGCATAGGGCAAGACATTGCGAACCGTGCCGATCTACCTGTTGTTACTTTCAAGGTATAAGGGCAAGTTTAAAGCTTAATCTAGAAGTATCCACAATTTTACCAACAATGTCTGTTTCGATTTATTTTTAACCGCTGTTGATCTAGCGATACAATGGGCCGTTTTCAAAATAAGTTGTTTAATTTTTCGGGTGAATTTATTAGAGTGTCCCCGATAATAATCCACGAATTCATCGAAATAAATCTGACTTTCCTTCCCTTGCCGATGCAAGTAATCAAAAACGATTTCGATTTGGTCAATCATATCGACCTCCACATTGTTATCCAATCCATCTTCGGATAACCAAAATTGGCGAACATTCTTTTTTAATTGCTCCACCTGGTCCATCTCAACCTTTTTATCGAAAATGGCAATGGAATATAAAAGCTTGCCTATGATGGGGTACAGTTCGCTCTTTAAATTTCCTTTCAGCATCAACTCGATAAATAATTTTAAAAAGCCACTGTGCTTTCCATATATTCTACATGACCTGTACGTTGTTTTGATTCTTGATAGGTACATTGGGTAATTGGGAAACCAATATGGAACAATTCCCGTTTTACCTTTACAAAAGTCGAATTATTTTGATAGAGAAAGGAAAGCGTGCGGGTTTCGATGTCGATATCCAAAATGCGGATGTCCAGGATTCGGCTAAGGTTTCGAACGATTATGTGTTTGCAGTTATCTGATTTGAGATTTTTTATTTTTGCCAACGCTCTCATGATTCATGGGTTTTATTGAAAGCATAAACATATGACAAATAAGAGTATTGCGGAATGATCCTGGTCATGTGGCATTATCCTAATTCCAGATTGATTTGTGTAAATTAATTGTATATGGATAAAGTAGTGTTCTAGGGATTCGATTTGGGAGGAACCTAGTCCAAAATAGGGTTAGTAACCTAAACGGTTAATATTTTAATCGTAATAAGGTTCGATACGGAAGGGAAATTGACGTTCCAAGACTTCTTAAAAAAATTGGGACTGGAGGTCTATATCCTAAATGTGGTTATGGGTTGGGAACGGAATCCGATCGAAATCGGAATTGGAGTACCGAAAGCCAATACGCAATCCGGAAATAGGGAAAATCCATCCAACTTTAAATGGGGTTGGAAAATTCTGCCCGTCATGTCTTTCTTAAAATAATTGATTTACCAGTAATCTTGACCAACGATGCTAATTGCGCCAACTTAGACGAACTGGAATACTGTTTGTGAAAAGAAGTGAAAAGCTTTGTAGCACTTACCTTGGGAACTGGGTTAGGATGCTAGTATCGCCAGCAAGGAGGCACTGTTGATAGGATAACAGGGCTAAGAAGCTGTCACATAGGTCACTTAAACTCAAATTCCGATCAAAGGAACGACAATGCAATTGTGGCCTCAAAGAATATCTTGAAACCTACGTTTAGGTAACAAGGATACGGGTACTATCATGAAGTTGATTGCCGAAACGACGGAAAATTAAGCCTTACGCAATATCAGTTTAGATAATATTATGGATGGGTTTATTTCTTAATCCTACATCAACGGCTATTCCATCACCTTATAGGCATTCGGGCAAATAGCCAAAACCTTGGAAATGCAATTGGTAGTCACCAATTCACATCCGGATCCCGAAATTTTTATTCTATTGAGCGGAATTAGCATGTCAGGCGACATTCTACTTAAACCGGCCAGAGCTGCTATGGCACGACACTACTTCAATGCCTGCTCAGGCCACATAAATGTACAGACCTCACTAAGCTGAAGAGACAACACCATTCAAAGTCCAGCCAAACTTACTTGAAAGGTTCCTCGCCAAAGCACTCCAAAAGAACAAACCATGTTTTAGTTAAATTAGTGTTCATTAAATGCTATTTTTGAATAGAGAACTATATTATTAACGGATCGGAGGCCAATTAATCCTATCACCTTAGGCCATTTTAAACCCGTTAAACACCAGATACTAGGTGTTAACGGGTAATCCCTTAACTAAGCAAGTTTATTCTATAAGTGCAACAGATGGGCATAACCTTCTTTCACCCTTTCCTTTAGGTTTCGGTCCTCATTTATTGTTGGGGCCGCTACCCATTGCCCCGCCTTATCCCTTTCGTCTAGATCAAAAACTTCCACATCTACATACGGAGTCAAGAAATGGACAAAATCACCTAGATCTTCTATCCATTCCGCATTAGCTATCAGCGCGAACTTTCTTATATATTTAAAATCACTTTTATTTAATTTTACATCCGAAAAGAAATTGTTAAGAATCCGTAAACCATCTATGCGATAGACGTCCAACACCAAATTAATCATTCGGTCATTTCTTCCGATCGATTTTAATTGCTCAAAAAAATCATTAATGTGTACTTGATCGATGACTCCTTTAATCTTATACGAAATAGTTATCGTTGAATTTTCCATAGTTTTTGTTTTAATTTACTCAAATTTTAATTTATCCGAAGTCTTAATTTCCCATTTACCATCTTGTAGAAATGGTAAGCACTTGAAATATTGAACATCCCTAAGGTTACAAAGGCAAGTGCCATAGCATAAACGATACTCATGCCTCCGAAATTAGGATATATCATAATCAAGAAAGCATAGACCATTATTGTTAAGCCATAGGCTAACGTTAATACCCAACTAGAGTAATTCCTTGAGTTCAACTTGCTGGAAATGCCTATTATCATCACTCCTTTGTAAAGCATCCAAAAAGCCAATATATAGGGTAATACGGCTATCGTTATTAACGGACTGAACAAAAGGTACCCTCCAACTACCAGGTCAATGACACCTCCGGTTAAGTACCTTCGCCAATTTTTTATGCCTTTTCGGTAGAAAATAGCAGCAAATATTTCAAAGGCCCCAGCCGTGGCCAGGGCTAGACTGAAGAAGATGGTCAAAGAAACATAACTGGTCAAAGGCGTAATGAAAACCCATATGCCAAGTGAAACAAAAAGCAGTCCCAGCAAAAGATTGACCCACCATTTCTTTGCTAAGGGCATAACTGTACTGTAAACTAAATCCTTCATGATTATCAATTTAAGTCTTTGACCAAAGCTATAACAACCTTTTCAATCCTGCCATGATGCCTATCATCCGACTCAACGCAACATGATATATATCAGTTCCCATATTTTTGACATTCTTAGTTTTGCACTCCAATAGTTTTTATAAAATCGGTCATTGGAACCAAGTGGCCGAATAAAAGTAAAGTTTGGTTTCAACTAGGATATATTCTCTATTTTAGCAATAGGAAGCGTTGCCTATTTAATTTGAAACATCAGCGTTTAATTATAACGGGATTATCCTAGCGGTATAAATTTCTAGACAGTGTAGAAGACAAAAGATTTAGCCATATCCTATGCATGTTTTCGAAAAAGACAGTAATATCTTCATGTTGTTATCCGAGGCAGTTTCGGAAGGAATTATTGTGGTAAACCAGCAACAGCAAATAGTCGCCGCCAATCAATTCGCCCACAAATTGTTCGGATATGAATTAAAAAAACTGGTCGGCCGTCCTTTGGAAATCTTGATACCGGAAACCCATAGGAAAGTACATCAAAAGTTCCTTCAGGAGTATTACCACAAACATAAAAAACGAAGGATCGGGGTGGACCGTAACCTCTTCGGCCTCAAAATGGATGGTAAACAGTTTCCTGTGGAGGTCAGCCTTAACCACTTTTCCCTATATGGAAAAATCTATACCCTTATTCTGCTTATCGACATTACCGAAAGACGGGAAATAGAAAAAAGCTATCAAATGAAAACGGCGGCGCTGGAGGCTGCTCTGAACGGAATTACCATTACTGATGCTTTAAAGGAAGACAACCCTATTATTTATTTCAACCCGGCATTTCAGCAAATGACCGGGTACCCCTCGAACGAAATTCAAAACAGAAATTGTCGGTTTCTTCAGGCAGGTGACAATGATCAGCCAGGAGTTAAGGAAATGCACCGTGCCATAGTCAATGGTGAAAGCTGTATAGTGCAACTCAAAAACTATAAAAAAGACGGTACGATGTTCTGGAACGAGGTTTCCATCAATCCTATCACGGACAAAGATGGAAGGATCACCCATTTTGTTGGGATACAGAATGATATTACCGAGCGGAAATTGGCTTTACAAAAAATTGAACATCTAATACGAATTTTTGATGAATCGCTCAACGAACTTTATGTATATGATGCCGAAAAGCTACAATTTTTGAACGCCAATTATGGAGCGCAAAAAAATACGGGCTATACCTTGGAAGAGTTACTGCAACTTACCCCCTTGGATCTTAAACCTGATTTTTCCGAAGAAGATCTGCGTAGGTTAATAGCCCCCTTACTCAAAGGCAAAGAGGAAAAAGTGGAATACGAGGCAGTACATCGGCGTAAAAATGGTACAAATTATCCCGTGGAGGTACATCTGCAATCATCTACCTTGGGTGATCATAAGGTAATCGTAGCTATAATTCTTGACATTTCAGACCGAAAGTTTTATACCCAAAAACTTGAAAAAACCGTTACCGAGCGTACAGAACAATTAAAAAAAGCTCTCGAAAGGGAAAAAGAATTGAACGAGTTAAAGAGCAAATTCCTTTCACTAGTCTCACACGAGTTCAAGACTCCCTTGAGCGGCATCCTTAACGCCGCAACATTGGTTGGGAAATATCAAAGAGAGGATCAGCAGGATAAAAGGGAAAAGCACTTAAAGACCATCATGGGCGGCGTACAACACCTTACAAATATTCTGGATGATTTCCTTTCTATTGAACGAATGGAAAAGGGCAAGGAGGTGTACTACTTAACTGATTTTTCCCTTAGTAAACTGGTAAACGAGGTAGTTTACAACGCAAATATGCTTCTCAAAAACGGGCAACACATCAACTATCCAAACAATATAGAAGATGTGACCATTCACCAGGACCAGCGTATAGTAGCCCTAACTTTGACCAACCTTTTGCACAATGCCATAAAATACTCCCCAGAGGATACCGAAATAGACTTAAAGGTTGAATTGTCCAATAACAAGATCACTTTCCATATTAAGGATGAAGGCATTGGTATTTCCAAAAAGGAGCACAAGCATATTTTTGACCGATATTTCAGGTCCGAAAATGTCCTTTTGACCCAAGGCACGGGCATTGGATTAAACATCGTAAAGACACATTTGGAAAATTTAGGAGGACGTATTTATTTTGAAAGCGTGGAAAATCAGGGCAGTACTTTTGTAGTGGAATTGCCGATATAGTGTTAGGCCTCCGAAATTGCAGCCAAAAGAAAAAAAATTCTAGTTTATAGCAACTAGTCGGAATCATTAATAACGAAACCGAAAATAAAAATTAGGTCAATCCTAGTGGCCAAACTGAAAGAATTGTGTAATTATAGTTTGAAATAGCTATCAGTCATAAAACTAATTCCTATGAAAAAAATCCTATTGATCGAAGACGACACTGTTTTAAGGGAAACCACGGCCGAGCTTTTAGAGCTTTCGGATTTCGAGGTGCGTACTGCCGCTGACGGTAAAAATGGAATTCAAATGGCTAAAGAATATATGCCGGATGTAATTGTCTGTGATATTATGATGCCCGAGATTGATGGATATGGAGTATTGAGTACGCTATCCCAAGACAAGCATACCAAAAGCATACCCTTTATATTCCTTTCTGCCAAAACTGAACGCAAAGATGTACGTAAGGGCATGGAGCTAGGTGCGGACGATTATCTCACCAAACCTTTTAAAGAAACTGAACTTATAGGTGCCATTGAAAGCCGGTTGGCGCGAATGGCAATACTCAATGATACCGAAGCTAATGCCAAAAACATCAAGAAGCGTTCAGGCATCAAAATGGAAACCATTCATGAACTTAAAAACTACATAGATGACAACGGTTCTGATTACAGTTTTGAAATAGAGGAAAACATATACCGAGAGGGCACTTATTCGAACACGGTCTATCTTATTTTAAAAGGAACGGTAAAGACCCATATTCTGGATCAGAAAGGAAAGGAATTAATAACGGGAATTTACAAGGCCGATGATTTCTTTGGCTTTACTTCCTTCACTAGCAACACCTTGCATAAAGAACATGCTACGGCCATGACCAAAGTACAATTGGTTGGCATCCCTACGATAGAACTGGAGCCTCTGTTGCGGGAAAACCACGAATTGACGATGGAACTGATGCAAATTCTATCAGAAAACCTGACCGAGGCCAAGGCACAATTGTTGGCTATGGCCTATGGCTCAGTTAGACGCAAGACAGCTGGAACACTTTTGAAATTTGCCGAGAAACTGCAAAAAGACTCCAATGGAAACATACTTGTTCTACGGAGTGATCTGGCCAGCGTTGCGGGTATGGCCACCGAGACCATGATACGGACACTCTCTAGCTTTAAAAAAGAAGGCCTTATTGATATTGAGAACCACAGAATTAGAATTGTCGATGTTAACGGGCTTGACCAAGTGGATTGATTATTATGGGGAGATTTTGTTTTGGAGCTTACTTTAGTGTTGATTCGCATTAGAATACATAGTTCATAATCCGTAACGGACTATCGATAACCAAATCCGACATTTTCAGTCCCATACGGCATGTTACACAGTTTAATAAATAATACTTTCTCCTCCCGCAATTCAACTATTCTCGATTTTAGGTTTGTTTTAAGCAGAGGAAACAAACTTTGGAAATGCTACCCGAATGACCATAATCATTTCACATCTTGCTTAGAGGGCTTAATTTTATAGCATTATAAAGTGATTCAGGTAGTAATGAAATGAGTAACATTCCTGATTCGAATCAATCCAAGATATTTTATGTGAATATCTCCCATTATTTATTGGGGTGTACCTATTAAAAATTAAGAAATCCATTTAGATGAAACAAATCCTTGTACCCACCGATTTCTCTGAAAACGCATGGAACGCCCTCCAATATGGACTTGACCTATTTCAAAATACAAAGTGTACTTTCTATTTGTTGCACGTAAATCCGGTAACAGGTTATTCCGGTGCAGGCTCCCCCGTACAAAAAACGTCCCTTACTTTAAAAGAAAACCATTTGAATAACAGTATGGACAAACTGGGCTCATGGATGGATCGTATTGAAAAACTTCCAGTGAATACAAAGCATAAGTTTTTTCCCTTAATCCACTTTAATTATTTTATCGATACCGTAAGAAGTGAGGTACAACACAAGAAAATAGACCTTATACTTATGGGAACCAAAGGGGCTACTGGACTCAGAAAAGCAACAATAGGCAGTTATACCAGCGATGTGATTACCAAGGTAAGATGCCCTCTTCTCGCCGTTCCCGAAGATGTGGTATATACTCGACCTAGAGAGATTGTTTTCCTTACGGATTATCAATTAAACTACGATCGAAAAGTCTTGGACCTTTTGATAGAGATGATAAACATGAATAAAGCTGTATTGAGAATTTTGCATATTTCAAAAAAAGAAGAAAGACTGAGTGAGGAACAACTTAAAAACAAGGATTTTCTACAAGATTATCTATTGGATGTAGACCATAATTTCCACTCTCTTACAGGGACGAAACTTGAAACTGCCGTACAATGTTTTACTGAAAGTAGGGACATCGCTATAATTTCAATGGTAGCCAAGAATCTCAATTTTTTCCAAAGGATTTTATTTCGGCCAGCCGTTGAAGAAATTAGTTACCATACCAAAGTGCCGTTTCTAGTACTGCACGAGTAAGGATAACGAATCAAAAATACCAATAAAACGCAGGAAACATATTTCTCAATACCCATGGAAGAATATTTCAAAACCCACAGTTCGGACCTGATCTATGGAGCCGTCATTATTTTAGCAGTGGCTGTCTTGTACCTATTGACTAGTTTGCTGCACAAATGGCTATTGAAGAGGAGACTCAATAAATTTGCAAGTCTTAATACAACACCCATCAATCTTGTAAAGCGGGTAGTAAATACTTTGTGGATTGTACTCGGCCTTATTGCGCTTACCTTCATTTTTGTGGAAGAGGAAGAATTTGCTGCTATGAACGAACATTTTAAACTGGTATTGTATTTGGGCTTTGTAGCTATTATTACAATCGTGGCCGCAACTTCCTCCAATATGTGGTTTACAAGAAGTATTCGAAGGAAGACCCAAACTGGTGACGATCCTACTAATTTTAAATTTTTACGTTATGTATCGGTTTACGGTATTTATATTACAGGAGCTCTTTTTGGTCTTTTGGCTATCCCATCCTTGCATGGGGTTGCTCAGACCATTCTAGGCGGAGCTGGGGTCATTGCACTTATAGTAGGCGTGTCTTCTCAAGAGGCCCTTTCGAATCTTGTCGGTGGCTTGTTCATTATTTCCTTTAAACCCTTTAAGGTTGGTGATGTCATTGAAATAAGTGACACCATGATAGGCACCGTAACCGATATTACATTACGGCATACCGTAATTCGCAATTTTAAGAACAGAATGATTGTTATTCCCAATTCAATAATCAATAAAGAAAAATTGGTCAATTATGATCTGGGCGAACAAAAATGTTGTGAGTATGTAGAGATGAGCATCTCATACGACAGCAATGTAGACCTGGCCAAAACCATCATGCAGGAAGAATGCGAGAAGCACCCCCTCATTTACGATAACCGTACCGAACTTGAAAAGCAAGATGGTATACCAATGGTCAAGGTGGCCCTCGTCCAATTTGATGACTCTTCAGTAAAGCTTCGTGCTTGGGCATGGGCACAAACTTTTGGGGATTCCATTGCCCTAAAACGTGATGTCTTTGAAAGTATCAAAAAGCGTTTTGACACTAAAGGTATCGAGATACCATTTCCTTATCGGACTATTGTTGTTAAGAATAAGGAGGGATCAAAATAACAAATCAATACCCTCACGAATGTTTAAGATTGAAAAAGCTTTCTCCAGACATTTTGTAATACGAAAAGGTGGAGAACAGGCCCTATTAAATCTCAAAAAAACCACTCCCCTTCTCCTTCTTATTAAAAAAGGCGAAAGGAGAGTGGCTTTTAAAAAATTAAAATCCCACTATTTTTGAATTATACTCCAAGTGGTTTTTTGTCGACAGTTTGCTTCGATATGCTAGCCCGAAGCATCCATGCCATTTCCTCGTGTTCCTGCAATAGTCCGGTCAAGAAATCGGCTGTACCAACATCACCGAACTCCTCTTCCACTTGGGAAATATTTCCCCTGATGAACTGAATTATCGCATCGTGGTCTCCCAACAGGATTTTTATATAATCCTGGCTTGTATTACCACTGTTAGACTTTTCGGTCAAATGGGTCAAGTCCAAAAATTGCTCTAAAGTTGCAGGGGCGTACGATCCTATTTTACGCATTCGTTCCGCAACGCTATCGATAGTTTTTTTGATACTGTTGTAGTGTTCCTCAAAGAATAGGTGCTTCGTATGAAAATCGTGACCTTCAAGATTCCAGTGTGCGCCCAATGTCTTAGTATACAGTACAAATTCGTCCGCTAATAATTTGGCCAGTACGTCTGCTACTTTTTCCCTATTTTCTTTTGTAATTCCAATGTTCGTTTTCATTTTATTTCGAATTTAAATTTATAATTAGTTTATAAGAAATTGATAATCTTACGTCGTCCCTATAACGATATCGTTTTTGGGTATTGCCCGTGGTCAGATATTTACGTCTTCAGAAACCACTTCGTCATAATTACATTTTACTATTTTGAGTAAATAAATTTCATAGTTTTAAATTTAAGTAGGCTTGAGGTTTGCATTTAGGAATATTACTCCTATTCCTCCAAAAACTGTCGAAGCACATATTGTAAAATACCGCCATGCTTTACGTATTCAATTTCGATTTCTGAATCCAATCGAATGATTACCTTGAATGTTATTTCTGTCCCGTCTTCCTTTCTCGCGGTTACATCGAGTTCTTTGCCAGGTTTGAGGCCTGTCGCTATTCCAGTAATGGAAATGGTTTCATGCCCTGATAACCCCAAGCTGTTAGCATCTTCCCCTTCTTTAAATTTCAAGGGCAGAATCCCCATCCCCACTAAATTGGAACGGTGGATTCGCTCGTACGAACTGGCAATGACTGCTTTTACGCCCAATAAGCTGGCTCCTTTTGCAGCCCAGTCTCGCGAAGATCCGGAGCCGTATTCACTGCCCGCAAGAACAATCAAAGGAGTATCGCTTTCCATATACTTCATAGCTGCATCGTATACACTCATTTCCCAATTTTCGGGGAAATAGGTTGTAAAACCACCCTGTTTTGAGGCGATTTCATTCTTGATGAACACATTGGCAAAAGTGCCTCGCATCATCACTTCGTGATTGCCCCTTCTAGAACCATAGGAATTGAACATTGTCCGCTCGATCCCCTTTGATTTTAGGTATTGTCCCGCAGGACTTTCTTCGGAAAATGAGCCGGCAGGCGAAATATGATCTGTTGTGACCGAGTCGCCCAACTTAATAAGGACCCTAGCACTGGCAATGTCCCTTAACTGATCTGGTGTTTCGCTAATGTTCTTAAAGAACGGTATTTCCTTGATATAGGTGGAATCTTCTTTCCACTCATAGTCCATCCCTGTGGGGGCCGGTAGGTTTTTCCATTGTTCTTCCCCGTCAAAAATCACAGAATATTCCTTGGAATAATCTTCCTTGGTCGTAGCACTTTCAATGGCCTCCTGAATTTCTTCTTGACTGGGCCAAATATCCTTTAGGTATACGTCCTGTCCGTTTACGTCTTGCGTAAGGGGCTCTTCCAACAGGTTGACATCCACACGGCCAGCAATCGCATAAGCTACCACCAACATGGGCGATGCCAAGAAGTTCATCCGTATCTTGGGATGGATTCTGGCCTCAAAATTCCGGTTTCCGCTCAACACCGAAGCGGCCACAAGATCACATTCGTCTATCGCTTTTTCTATATGGGGCGGCAAGGGACCCGAATTACCTATACATGTGGTACAGCCGTAACCCACCACATGGAATTTCAAGGCCTCAAGATGTTGTAAAAGACCGGCACGTCTTAAATAATTAGTTACTACTTTGGAACCGGGCGCCAAGGACGTCTTTACCCAAGGTTTTACATCCAACCCTTTTTCTATGGCTTTTTTTGCCACCAGACCCGCTCCCAACATAACCGAAGGGTTGGAGGTATTTGTACAGGAGGTAATGGCGGCCACAACAATGGAGCCATCACTTAATGCATATTCTTGATTTCCCTTGCTGATCCGAACGGAATGTAATGCTGTATCCTTCTGTACCTCTACTTCTACATCATCCGCCACTTCTTTATCTCGGAATCGTTTGTTGAAACGGGTGCCAGAACCACCCTCGGCATACCAGGTTTCACGCTCTTCCAAGGGCACATAATCCCTACCATGCATCTCTTTTAGAAGATTGCCGAATTGGTCTTTCAAATCTTTGACCAATATTTTATCCTGTGGTCGTTTAGGCCCTGCTACCGATGGTTGTAATTTGGACAAGTCCACCCTGATTACATCGGAGTATTCCATATTTTCTTTTCCAGTTCGCCATAAGAGGTTGTTTTTACAATATCGTTCCACCAAATCGATTTGTTTCTGATCGCGATTGGTCTTTTCCATATACCGAAGGGTCTGGTCATCAATCGGAAAATAGGTGATGGTACATCCAAATTCTGGGGACATATTCGCAATGGTGGCACGATCCGGTACGGACAAATTGTCGAGACCGGCTCCAAACACCTCCACAAAATCGCCCACTACGCCATATTTGCGAAGTCGGTTTGTAATTTCCAATACCATATCCGTGGCTGTAATACCTTCTGGAAGTTTGCCATTTAATTCCAAACCAATAACCCTGGGACTGGAAAAATAGATGGGCTGCCCTAACAATGCCGCTTCTGCCTCAATACCACCAACACCCCAACCTACTACCCCTATTCCATTGACCATTGGGGTATGTGAATCAGTGCCGACCAAAGTATCGGGATAGGCCCATCCGTCCCTTGAAACAACGCCTTTTGCCAGGTATTCTAAATTAACCTGATGGCATATACCCATTCCCGGGGGTACAACCGTAAAATCCTCAAAAGCGTTCTGCGCCCATTTTAATAATTCGTAGCGTTCGCTGTTGCGCTTGTATTCAAACTCCACATTCTTTTTATAAGCGTAATCGGTCCCAAAAAAATCCACCTGAACCGAATGGTCAATAACCAGATCTACTGGTACTTTTGGATTTATCTTTGCACCATCCTTCCCCTTCCGGATGGCTTCGGAACGGATTGCAGCAATATCGACAACCGCCGGCACCCCAGTGAAATCCTGCATGAGCACGCGAGCCGGTTTATAAGGAATGGAAGCATCACTACCCTTCGGATTCCAATTAATCAGGTTTTCGATATGTTCATCAGTTACCAAAAAACCATCATAGTTCCGTAATGCATTTTCCAATAAAATTCGAATGGAAAACGGCAGTTTCCTTATCTTTGGATATACCTCGGCTACCTTTTCGAGACTAATGATGTCGAGTTTTTTGTCTTCTACCTTTAAAATGCTTTTGAAAGTGTTTTCATATGATCCCATAACTATTGAAATTTTAACGATTCTAGATATTACACTAAAAATTCCAGGCTGTATTCACTTTGTCAAGGAAGTTGTAATAATTGACCCTTATCGAATAATCGATACTCAAAATGATTTCTTGACACTAATCTTGAATTACATCCTTTTACTTATTTGATCTGCGAAAGTATACACTTGTTTCTAGGTGTGAAATGATTACGATCAGTCCACATAAAGTTTTACATCAATCCATAACCTGAAGTGACCAATATCATTGCGTTGGGCATTCATCAAACCTATTTTTGCACCAAGGTTAAGTACCATGCAAACGGTTTTTATATATAACCATTTCTCAGAAAATGTTTTTAATACGTTAAAATATGCTTGTTAAATATTCAAAAACGGGATTGCGTAATTTTCATAGCAAATGACGGTACCATTAATGTATACAAAACCGTATTGCGAGGGAGTTCTTTCGAAGAATTAAAGATGAACAACAGAGAATAGCATCTATTTTGTTGTCATATCCTCGACCACTATTACAAAAAAGTATAGTAATTAAAGATACGCCTTTAGGCACTCCAAAACAATTTGGGATAAACAAAAGTTAAAAGCTTAAAACAAAAAAAATGAACAAATGAAAAAAATTATCCTTCCCACCGATTTTTCCGAGAGCGCGTATAATGCTATACGCTATGCTATACATCTTCATGAGGATATGGAGACAACCTTCTATTTACTCCACACCTATACCCCACCTATTTTTCAAGTGGAGTATGTATTTCAAAGCCCAAGCCAAAGCGGTCTAGACGACCTTTATCAAACAAGGGCAATGAAGCAATTGGAAGCGCTAAAACAGAGGTTACAAGATGAATTCGCAATTTCCAAACACATCTTTAAGATGCGTGCAGCCTTTAATACGTTGACCGACGAAATTATTTTGATCACTAAAAACGAAAATGTAGATTTGGTCATTATGGGGACCCAGGGAATCACCAAGGCCAAGGAAATCCTGTTTGGTACAAATACCACCCAGGTTATAAAGAAGACTCTTTGTCCAGTGATTGCTGTCCCTTCCGAAACTATGTATAAGACCCCGAAGGCCATTCTATTCCCTACGGACTATGAAATCGATTATAATAGGAAAAATTTGCAACAGTTATTGGACATTTCCAAAAAGTATGGGTCAACAATAGATGTGGTTCATATATCCTCGGGTTACGATTTAACGGTAGTACAAATGAGGAATAAACAAAAACTAAAAGATATTCTTGTACCCACTTATATTTTAAATGACCTGCCAGATCAAGGTGTTATTATGGGCATTAATCAGTTTCAGTCCAAGAAGGCAATGGATCTTTTAGTAATGGTGCGAAACAAACATACTTTTTTTGAACGTATGTTTGTTGAGCCCATCATTAAAAAAATAGGATTTCATATTGAAATTCCGTTTATGGTAATTCCACTTATAGATAAAAAGTGATCTAGGTAGTTGCTGCAGGAAATAAATGTTGATGCGCGGGTGTTTATTATTCTGCCCGTGCTCAACTTGTTTCAGAAAACCTGTCTGCGAAGCCTGTGCCTAGTTAGTCTAAGACATACAATACTGAATAATTTTTCTACCATATTGGACGGACACGCGTTCCCACTCCATCCTGCTTTCTCCATTAGATTCCTAATGCGATTACCAAGTTCAGCAAGCTCATAGGATATCAAAGAAACAAATTTCTTTTCTAAAGTTTTTACCGTTAGCAGCTGACCATAATCATTTCACAGTATTTAAAAGTAAGCTAAATTCGTTTTTTAACTTAAAATATTCGTTATGGACAAAACGATATTACTAACTACCAATTTTTCTAGGAACGATTTCAAAGCCATTTGCCACAAAGATGGTCTGTTTGGGAAACAAGATGCACTTTTTATTTTCTCGAGGCATATGAAATTGATGGAAACTCTTGACGGTTTCGCATATAGATAAAGCTCTGGTAGTTGTAGTATATCAAAGGAAATAAAATGTACTTCTTACTCTTAGATATCTGTTTTGATTGAAATAATACAAATAATAAACATAATCTTATTAAAATGGAAAATAGTACTACTACATTCAGCCGTTCGTGGAAAATTGAGAAGTTACATTGGCACGTTCAGCATTGGAAATCTGACCTGAAATTCATGAAAGATGAAACTATCTTTATTGAAAGGCTTTTGAACGCCCCTATTTTTAAATTGAACACTCCGGACCTGCTCGAGAAGCTGCAGGGCTATCAAAATCAATTGATCACATACAAGGTACGAAAAAACAAGTTGATGCACTTTATTTCAATTCATGAAAATCAGCTCGGAAGGGTCATGGAAAGTACTTCGGAAAATGTCGTTACCAATTTTTATCATAATCACGATGACCTCGAGATGGAGCTTTTGGATTGTACCGATAATTTTAAAAGCCTTAAGGAAGATATCTATAATTATATTCGAATGAACTTGAAAAATTGCGAAGCAAATGTAGATTCATATTAATCCGGTATCACAGATACTACCAGACTATTCGCTTTATAATTATATTTTCTAAATATATGCTCAAATGAGAAAAAAAACACTTGCCATTGTAGGCTGCGGAAAACTTGCAATAATTGTTGCGGAAGCCTTAACGAAGGGATTATTAAACGATTATAAGATCATTGGAACCTATTCAAGGACCTTTGAAAAAGCCAAAAATATTGCAGACTATATTAATGGTTCAAAAACAGGTTATACTTGCCAACCTTGCCGTTCCATTGATGAACTGCTCGCGCTTAAACCCGATTATATTGTTGAAACAGCCTCGCCAGCATCATTGCGAGAATTGGCATTGCCAGCCTTAAAAAATGGGACGTCCATAGTAACACTTTCCATAGGTGCCTTAGCGGATAACGAATTTTATGAAACAGTAAAGAAAACAGCTTTAGAAAATGGTACCCGTGTACATCTTGCCTCAGGAGCCATTGGCGGATTTGATGTATTGCGCACCGTATCTTTAATGGAAGAAAGCCATGTAACCTTTGAAACTAAAAAAGGTCCGCATCCTTTAAGAAACACAGTGGTTTATCACCCTGAACTACAAACCGAATCACGTAGGGTTTTTGAAGGTGATGCAATTGAAGCCATTGCGCTTTTTCCAACACAGGTAAACGTTGCCGTGGCAGCTTCATTAGCCTCAACAGGTCCTGAAAATGTTAAAGTAGCGATAGAATCAATTCCTGATTTTGTTGGTGATGACCATCGAATTGAAATTAAAAGCGCTCAAATTCATGCCGTAATAGATGTATATAGCAAAACAGCACAAATCGCTGGTTGGAGCGTGATCAACACCTTACGAAACATTACTTCGCCTATTGCTTTTTAGTGTATTCTGTTAAGTTGGCTAAGACCTTTTCACTTAATCGGCGGAATGCTTGTTGTGTTCTCCCCGTAGATACTTGCATGCAATTTACGTTCGAATATTTTAACAATTTTTCGTTACCTAAAGCCCCCAACGTATCACAATAAACTAAGTTACCCCTAAAATTAAGCCATTTTTCGAAAGGTTCGGCATCCCAAGCAGGAGACAATCCAGTGTTGAATAATATTTTACGGTTGCCCAGTATTTCAAACTCCGTCTCGTGTAATAGTATTGTATTTTTATTCAAACAAGTAATGATAACTTCATTTTGGGGAAGTAATTCTTTTAATGACAAAAATTTATAGCCTTTTACATTAGCTTCTTCTTTTTCACTTCTGGCAAAATAAGAAATTTCAGCACCAAAAAAGTGTAAGGCATCTGCTATCATGCCTCCAGATTTCCCTAATCCGACAATTCCTACTTTTAACCCGGTGATTTCCTTTGGAATCCCATCCCATGGTTTTCTTGGGTTTCCATCGGGCGTGTTTCCAAAACCATGTAAACATCTAACTAATTCGCTAATAACATATTCCACTACACCTTCATCGCCATAATCACGAACTCCCTTAACAGTAATTCCATGGGAATTTGCATAATTAATATCCACATTGGCACTTTCGGGAGAATACAACGAGCAACACATACCAATATATTTCACATTTGGGCAACGCTCTAATACCTCGCGCCCCAAATTCGTTCTATGACTTAATAAAACCGCATCGGCATCACCAATACGCTCTACAATCTCATCTACGCTCGAAGGCATATCCGTATACAAAATAAGCGTTTCGGCAAAAGATTCCAATTTTATATTCGCTGTTGGAATCAATTCCAAAGGCTCAATCCCTACAAGTCTTTTGAACATGAAGTGGTGGTTTTAAGAGTTTTGATTCTATACTATAATAATTCTGCAACATAACCATTATCTTCTGATTGAGAACTTATTTAGCTATAATTTAATATTTCTTGTATGTTGGACCAGATTAGTTTTTTGTTATCCAATTTACAGCCAATTTACTCCGTCCGCCTACTGCCATTAACCAAGCATATAGACGAATTTCCAATCCTTCAGAATCATGGATCGAATTCAGTACCAAATCCATGAGATTAGAAATGCAGATGAGCTAGGCCCGAAAGCCATCGACCGAATTGAAAGTAATGTCAAATGTGAGCATCCCCAAAATAGTAGGCAACAACCAGAGTTCCACTGTTAGATATTCCATTATGAAACTGCCAATCACAACCAATGTCGAAGAAAAAAATACCTGCTTTTATATTTTCAAAACTACCAATGACATCCCTGAAAGAACTCTGAAACCTATCACAACTGTCTGTCATCCCAATTTCAAAATACCCGAGTTGGGTTTCTATTACGATTATCCAAGAAAAGCATATAACACAATTAGAAAATTTGAACGGTTAAACTTTTATAGAGGCGAAAAGAGATATCACTTCATTATCCTCGTCAACTGAAAATATTTTTTATAGTTTCCCGGGATGTCGGCAATATCCAAAAGGCAACCTTCCTCCATATAGGGATAAATTTCGTCATAGGTCTTTACTATGTACATGCCTACCCGTTTACTGATATGTTCCCTTCTTAAATCAGCAGGGCCATCGAGTCCGGCCGCAGCAACCAATTCCAAAAAGCTATGGATAGTGGCTTCGTGATAATTTTTTGCTCTTGGTGCTTTGTCGTCCACCACAAGCCCTTTAACGAGGGATTTATTCTGTGTAGCAATGCCAGTAGGGCAAGTATTCATATTGCATTGTAGGGCTTGGATACACCCTATAGACAACATCATGGCACGGGCACTATTGCAACCATCGGCCCCTAATGCCAATGCACGTGCCATATGAAATCCGGTTATGATCTTTCCAGCAACGATTACTTTTATATCTTTTTTCAATCCGAAACCCACCAATGTATCATGTACAAATATCAATCCTTCTCGCAAAGGCATCCCCATAGTATTTGAAAATTCAACGGGAGCGGCACCAGTGCCACCTTCGCCTCCATCAACGGTGATAAAATCCGGGGTTATACCCGTATAGATCATGGCCTCACAGAAATCCATAAATTCCTGTTTCCTACCGATGCACAATTTGAACCCGATTGGTTTTCCATCGGAAAGGTCGCGCAATTTTTTTATAAAATACATGAATTGTATAGGGTCAGAAAAAGCGGAATGTGCAGGAGGAGAATGAACGGCAATGCCAGGTTTTATATGCCTGATCTTGGCAATTTCCTCTGTATTCTTTATGGCGGGCAAAATTCCACCATGACCGGGCTTCGCCCCTTGCGACAATTTGATCTCTATCATTTTTACAGAGGGTCGTAACGCATTTTCCCTAAATGTTACATCATTAAAGGTACCATCATCGTTTCTACAGCCAAAATACCCAGTTCCAATTTGCCAAATTAGGTCTCCACCATATTTTAAATGATGATCACTGATACCGCCCTCGCCGGTATTATGGGCAAAATTACCCATTTTAGCTCCCTTGTTCAGGGCTAAAATGGCATTGTTACTCAAAGAACCGAAACTCATGGCTGAAATATTCAACAGACTTGAAGAATATGGTTGTTTACAATCCTTGCCTCCAATTAGCAACCTGGGAAACTCGCCTATATCTTTTGGATTATTCTTTGCGTACATGGAATGTTCCATCCATTCATATCCCGAATGGTATAGATCCATCTGAGTACCAAAAGGTTCCGTATCCGTCTGGCCCTTCGCTCTTCGGTAGATCACTGATCTTAAAATACGGTTCAAAGGCCTTCCTTCAGTATCGGTCTCAACAAAATATTGCATAATCTCTGGTCGGATGGATTCCAGGACGTAACGAAACCGACCGATCAAAGGAAAGTTGCGTCTTATGGTATGACGTTTTTGAAAAATGTCATAGACACCCATATAAAGCAATGGTCCTACTAATATGAAAATCCATAAAATAGGAGGCCAGAAAAGAGCAATGGAAATGATGGCTATAAGAACTAGTGCTGAGATAAGAATAAAACGTTCACGGACTTTCATGGAATCGCTTTTTAAATTAACAACAAAAGTAGGAAACAGTATTGTAGTTTTCTAATGTATATTACTCATTTAATGGAATTCGAACTTTTAACTAACGTGATATGGATATATAGTCTTATCCTTTTGTAACCTACTATATAAATGCAACTTTACCCTTTTTAAGACAAATCTAAATTCCGCAATTTTCGTTAATAATGTCCGTTTCGGAAAACTCTTTCATCACTATAAATAATTAAATATTGGATTCAAGGTCACCATTGCATACCCCCCAACACTCGCCTTCCTCCAACTAAGCTCCACTTCCACCCTATTAGACGAAAACCCTGTTTCGAGAAATAACCTGGAAAAATAAATTAAGTTTTCCTTAGCACCTGAAAATTGGCATATTCAATTACCTCAATTTATATGGTAATCGTAGCTATAAATATTACTTGACCATAATTATTGACCCCCTGCTTTTTGACTTGTAAACTATTTTTAGAATGAAAAATAAAAAAACTGTAAACAACTGATTATCCACAATTTATAATACAGCCAGCTATGTATCCATGCCGAAATGTTCTATCGGTTTTAAAAAAAGTGAGCCTTTTCTGAGCCTTTTGTAAAACCAAAAAGGCCCCCAATTTCTTGGAGGCCCTATAATTATTGGTGATGGCAGAAGGATTCGAACCTTCGACCGCCTGCTTAGAAGGCAACTTTTTTTTATGTATCTAGATTCATATATTATCATAATTTATTGATAATCACATTTTTAACATCATTTATATTGCTTTGATGCCATTTGATATCAAATAAAACTATGCACAAACTATGCACATTTTTGATTATCTTACAGTAGAAATTAAGAGATATGGCACGGGCAAGATTAATATTAGATGTGAGGATGCATTCAAAAAACGCGGATGGATTATTTCCCATCGCATTACGGTTGTACCATAAGAAACAAAAAATTGTTAGACTTCCCTTTTTCACTTCCCGTGAAGGATGGGATGATAAAAATATGATATTCAAGAAATCAGCTATTGCCAACAGGGAACAAAATTGCGACCTCATAAATAAAGAACTAAACGAAAAATTGTACTCGGCCAAATCGATAATAGATAAACTTGGTAAAACTATCAATGACATATCTGTTAACATCCTTACTGAAAACATTAAAGAATCTTGGGATAAGATGTTGGACTCAGATCTAAAAAAGAATCTTTCCAATGAAATATCATTGTCAGAATGGGGACAAGTATTGATTGACCGCAAATTGAGGGAAGGAAAGCCTAGTACAGCCAAATGGTATAAAGATTCAATTGCCGCATTTGTAAACTTCAATAATGGAGTGCCAATTAAGCTTTACCATCTAAACGTGACTTTTCTAAAGGAGTTTGAATTGGCAAATAAGGCAAAGGGAAACTCTAACAACGGAATAAGTTCCTATATGCGAGGAATAAGGGCTATCTACAATAGTGCTATAAAGGAAGATATGTACATCCCAATCAAGAACCCATTTAATCATTATAAAATCCCAACATCCCGACGTACAAAGAAGAAGGCCCTTTCCAAAGAAAGTATAATTACAATCAGAAATTTAAAATATAAGAAAGGATCCAATCTTTGGCATTCCCAAAATTATCTATTGTGTATGTTCAATTGCAGGGGAATGAACCTTATCGATCTCGCAAAGCTGAGATTAAAAGATATTGGGGAAAGTCGAATTTTTTACGGAAGAAGTAAAACTGGTGATCCATTATCAGTTAAAATAACGGGTGAATTTGCAACTATTCTTAAGTACTATACTGAAGGGAAAAAACTTGATGATTTTGTTTTCCCCATTGGTTATGATGGATCTGTTGAAACCTTCAAAAAGTACAAGTCTGACAGGAGATTGGTTAATAAATTGTTCAAAATAATTGCTCAAGATGCAGGAATTGAAGAGAAGATAACCTCCTATTACATTCGTCATTCATGGGCCACTATTGCCAAAAACATGGGAATTTCCACTGAAATAATCAGTGAAGGATTAGGTCATCATTCCTTGAAAACCACAGAAATATATTTAAAGAGTTTTGATAATTCCGTACTGGATGATGCTAATGAATTAATTGTTTCTTAGGACATAGGTTTGATAGTCTTCTAATTTTTCATACAAATAGTTATACTTTTATACCTCGAAGTATTAAAATCACAATTCCGATCAATTCAAAAATTTTGGCTGGAATACTATTACAACAAAGCCCTCCCAAATCTTACAAAAACTTTGCGCACGGATCCTGATTCGATTTTATAGTGTTCGGATTGATAAGCGTAAAGTAAAATCGAATCAGGGCGCAACCTACATTGGGTTTGGATTTTCCTCTTTTTCGGACCACTTCAAGAATGTCCTATAAGCCTCCGGATATTCTCCAAAGTAATTCTTCAATTCGGTTGAAATTGAGGTCCTGCCCTCTTCGAAAGCCTTCTCCTTTTCTTCTTCGAACTGTACCACCTGATAGCCCAAATAGCCCGAAATGGATAAAGAAATAATTAATATCAAACTGACCATGAACAATAGCCATTCAGGGATGATCTGCGACTTTTTCAACTGCTCCTCTATTTGGTTGGTTCTTGTATCCTGCCCTTGAAAATGATCCCCCTGTATTCTGTTGAGTTCCTTCAGTTCTTTTCTGATCGCCGAAATATCCTGTACCGTTTCCGAACTCGTGAGTTCCTTGCTCAAGGTCTCCAGTTTCACCAACATCCGTTTCAATCCTTCAA
>Ga0208032_1000157_pt1 | contig 49552 bp, 34 predicted proteins | sample MalvirAntarct_66_FD_184254 | JGI IMG/M metagenome (GOLD analysis project Ga0208032, IMG submission 184254) | Marine viral communities from the Global Malaspina Expedition - Malaspina viral metaG Antarct_66 (SPAdes) (version 2) | ecosystem: Environmental > Aquatic > Marine > Oceanic | place: West... | reverse complement strand
GGATTACATAAGAGGATAATGGTTCATATATGAAATGTACAACATTGCCCAGACTTTTACATGACTTACCATTTTAAGCTTTCAAATTCCTAGACTGTCGAAACACTTAATTTGTAATTTCTTAACACTTATCAAAGAATTAACGCATGATTCAAAATTAATGGCTACTTCATTTCCATGGTGTTTAACGACAGGGCACAATCCTTCATGGTAAAACTCTCAAAGCCATACTGAAGTTTTAATTTACTGTAATGCTCCAAAACAGATTTTAAAGTTTCCATATTTCGATATGTATTTTGCCCAAAATTATGGGGATGCCACCACAAATGGTATAACAAATTATTCTTTGCGGCATAGGTCATACTATTTTTTATCCGCCTCAATTTCAATTCTTCCAATATCATCCCCCCTTTTGCCATATAGGGTCTAAAAAAACGGCTGGATGGAATGTTATAAGGCTTCTCTGAAATTAAATCCAACAATTTATAAGTATTATGACCAGAAATGTTAATGTAACAGTCCAAGGTCCTATATATTTTTTTCTTTAGGGTGGTCCCTTCTTTGCTATCAGGGGCAAAATACCAGGCCTCTTCATTACCCCTATAAGTCAAAATTCCCATTTCCTTACATACCTGCAAGTATTCGGGGTTGTATTGATTTCTTGGAAAGACCAAACTATACAATTCTATTCCCTTGGCTCTTGCTATATCAACTGCAGACTCTAAATCAGCTTTAAACGTTTCCAAAGTCTGTCCCTCTTCCTGGCAATAATAATGGGAAAAGGTATGGGTGCCAATTTCATGTTCCGGATATTTATCCTTTATCATCTCTATCAAAGGCAGGGCAAAATGATAAGGATCATCTACCGCATTGTCCTTTACAATTCCAAAACCATCGGTATAGGGAGACAGATTGGCATCCTTATAATTCGGCTTTAAAGCCGGACTATACTTAATAAGTTCCTTTTTGTCCTGGGCAAACAACAATCCAACGGTGGCAAAAGTTGTCTTGACCTCATATTCCCTGAAAATGGCCAACATCTCTGGGACCAAAGCATGGACTTTTTCCAAGGCAGACGCATAGTCTTCAATCCTACGCTTATCACGAACACCCCAAAAAAGTTCAAAATCCAGTGATATAACAAACTGTCCTCCAGATTTCATAAATTTAAAATATGTATTTGGATTAAAATTAACATTATCTGCGTAATATTGACATTTCATACGTTATACGACAAATAAAAAAGACGAACCGTTATTTTGATAATGACAATCCAATACAAATTATTTTATTAAATGCCTTCCAAAAAGTGCCCCAGCATCTTAATCTTGTGCTCGCTAGACCAATCATTGATTAGCTTTAGACTTGATATGATAAAATCATTTATTGCCAACGGTTTTAAAGTGTTTGCCGGCGCCCCCAATTTTCAAGACAATACGTCCCAAACTTTGTCCGATCTAGGAGTAGTCACCGTTGAGTTCCCCCTGCAAAGAACCGGATTGAATCCTTGGAAAGACCTCATGTCGGTTCTCAAAATAAGAAATATCATCATAAAAAATGAAATTGACCTATTATTTCCATACACCATTAAACCAGTAATTTATGGCTCATTAGCAGGACGATTTACAAACACACCCGTAATTTCCCTGATAACAGGCTTAGGGTTTACCTTCAGCAAAAGTTCAATTAAAGCACGGGTATTGCAAAAAGTCACGGAGGTTCTTTATAAAATAGCACTGTCCAAGAACAATGCTATAATATTTCAAAATTCAGATGATGTAGCCCTATTTAGGAAAAAAGGCATATTGAACAAAAACCAAAATACACATATTGTCGATGGCTCTGGAATACACTTGGAAAGATATCCCTTCCGGGAAAACAACAAGGTTTCCGATAAAATAATTTTTGTATTTGTTGCTAGGTTGATTCGCGAAAAAGGTGCAGACTTATTTATGGATGCGGCACAAAAACTGAAGACTGAATTTCCAAAAGCTGAATTTCATATTATCGGCAACATTGATAACTCGCCTTCATCCATAAGCCCCAATAGACTATCGGAACTTAATGAAAGAAAAATTATAACTTATCACGGTTTTAAAAAAAATGTTGCGAATTATTTAACTAACTCCGATGTTTTTGTGCTTCCAACGTACTATAGAGAAGGAATTCCAAGATCTATTTTGGAGGCCCTATCCATTGGTATGCCTATCATTACCACCAATACACCAGGTTGTAAGGAAACCGTGTTAAGAAATGAAAATGGAATACTTATAGAACCCAAACAATTGAATGAATTGATTATGGGCATTCGTTTTTTTTTAGAAAATCCGGCGTCCATAGGCCCTATGGGAAACAGAAGTAGGAAATTGGCAGAAGAAAGATTTAATGTGGATATTATAAATGATATGATTCTTAAAATCGTAAATAATACTCTTTGAAATTTGCCATAACAGGCCATTAGGTTTATATTATGGTAAGATTATCTTTTTATCATTAACTGTTATTCTACATTATCATAGTCATAAAAATGTATAAATACGAACCAACGATTTTTTTATAAAGGAATTAGTAATTGAAATTTGCTATGTACCCCAATTTTTTTAAAAGATTATTTGACTTTTTTTTTGCGCTTATAGGCTTAGTTGTATTAAGTCCCTTAATTTTATTGTGTATACTAATCCTTATGCCTGCCACCCAAGGCAACCCGTTTTTTCTACAAAGGAGACCCGGTAAGAAGGGTAAAATTTTCACCATACTCAAGTTTAAGACCATGAACGATCGTAGGGATAATCATGGGCATTTATTACCAGATACAGAACGGATTACCAAAATTGGCGGGCTGATGCGAAAAGCCTCTTTAGATGAACTCCTGCAATTGGTAAATGTTCTCAAGGGCGATATGTCCATCGTTGGTCCTAGGCCTTTATTAATAGAGTATCTACCTCTTTACAACAGCATACAGGCACAGCGCCATGATGTTCGGCCCGGAATTACAGGATGGGCCCAGGTACATGGCAGGAATACGATAAGTTGGCAACAAAAATTTGAATATGATGTTTGGTATGTCGATAATATAAGTCTTAAAACAGATTTAATAATCATTTTGAAAACAATAAAAAAAGTGTTGGGGAGCGAAGGTATATCGGCTAGCCCAGATATAACTATGGAAAAATTTAAAGGAACAGACCCCTAATCACTGGGTTGAAACTACCACCACCTAGGTCAGCTATGAGGTATTTTAATATGCCTATGCTTTCCGCGGCATTTGGCCCGATGGGACAGGTAGCCCTGCAAAGGGGCATTGCGCTTGTTTTGGCCTTAACCGTTATCTGTCCAAAAAAAGAGCCTTTTCCACATTTGCATCTTTAGTTTCATCAGAGGAGCGAGACACAAAGCTATTGGGGAAACCCTTATAATGAACACAATCCTAGAACAATTAATTCATAGAATAGTTTATGGGATTGTGATAATCCATATACCATCGAATTGAAAAAAACAAAAAACAACGTAACCCGTACTTCTTCAACTTTAAAATATCTGAAACACAATAAAATTAATGAACTCAGCCTATATTTCGTCTATTCATCGAATTATTATGTTCTTTTTATACTGTGCCAGTGATTTTACTTTATCTTTACTTTTAATTCAATCTAAGTTTGAGCAAAGTCTAGACAATTAGTTGGTTTTTAAATTATAAAATATATTGATCTCCCCTAAAAAGATATATCTTTCCCCCCCACATATGTGTGGATCAGAGCAAAATTATATCGCTCAAGCCTTCAACAATAATTGGATTGCCCCCGTAGGAAACAATATTGACCTTTTTGAAAACTCCTTGGGGAAATTTATAAAGGAAGGGGTTTACGTCACTGCCCTAAATTCTGGAACAGCGGCTATTCATTTGGCACTCATAATACTAGGCATTTCCAAAGGTGATGAAGTTATATGTCAGACCTTAACTTTTGCCGCCTCTGCCAATCCCATTAGATACCTCGGTGCCACTCCCATTTTTGTAGATAGTGAATCGGACACATGGAATATATCCCCAGTTTTAATGGAGCGTGCCATTAAACATAGAATAAAACTAGGTAAGAAACCTAAGGCCATAATTGCAGTACACTTGTATGGAATGCCATATAAGGTCAACGAAATTAGAAAAATTGCCGATAAATACGGAATTCCAATTATAGAGGATAGCGCAGAAGCGTTGGGAAGTACCTTTAGGGGTGTTCAATGCTGCAGCTTCGGAGACTTGGGTATTGTATCCTTTAACGGCAATAAGATTATTACTACTTCCGCCGGTGGGGCTTTGGTTACCAAAAATCTGGACATAAAGAAAAAAGCAATTTATTTGTCAACCCAAGCACGTGACAATGCCCCATATTACCAGCATTCGGAAATTGGATATAATTATAGAATGAGTAATATTCTTGCTGGTATTGGCAGGGGGCAAATGGAAGTTTTGAACAATAGAATTGAAGCCAGGCGGAATATATTTGATAATTACAAAAATAAATTGGAGAGATTTCCAAATATCGAATTCTTAAATGAACCAAAGGATCATTTTTCCAACAGATGGCTAAGTTGTATCTTAACTTCATCCTATGAGCTTAGGGAGGAAATCCGCCTTTCCTTGGAAGCCAATAATATAGAATCCAGACCATTATGGAAACCACTGCACCTACAACCCATATTCATTAAATGTCCAAATTATATAGATGGAACTTCAGAAGACATCTATAATCGCGGATTATGCTTGCCGAGCGGCTCAAATCTTGAAGAGGCTGATAAAGAGCGGGTAATTTCTGTCATTTCGAGTATAATTTCCCGTAGAGCACTTAAATTAGCATAGGCAGTTAATGATGCCCACCTCATTTTTTACATCAAAATAGTGCAAACGTAGTACTATTCTACGTTTTTCACGGGTCAGGATTAATTGTTGTGTTTATGAAAAAAATGGGGACTAATATGATTGGTCATGTTTTTTGATGTTTGGCTTTATTTTTTGATAAGGATCGAGTGAAATTATTCTTTCACTTTACTCAATTAATTTTTATTGGATTTCTTGAACCTTCGGTTTCTTTGCTTGTCCAATGAAACCGACGCAGGAGGTTAATGAATATCCTATTCTTTCATTTTCTTTGCTTGTCCAAAGAAAACGAAACAAAAGAAAAGACCCTTCTTCGCTATGTGGTCCATAAAATCTCGGGATTATATGGACCGATGTCATGGCCTAAATTATTTCCAAGGCTTCAATAATTTTTTACGGCCATGCCATCTCCACCACGGAAGAAGATCGGTAGGACCATGGGCTTTTTATACAATGTTCAAGGGTGATCAATAATAGCCAATGATCTATCTGCACTGTGAAGGTTGATGGAACAAGGGAACGGCCTATTTTCAATTTCGTCTTAAATCAAGTGGTTTCCACACTGGGTGGGGGAATCCGTCCAAAGAGCATTTCACGTTAGTGAAAGCGGCCTGGACGGTGGGGCCGTGGAAAGTACGTGGATTTAAAGAAATTTAAAATCAGCCTAGCCTTGGCTACAGCTGACCCCTTAAAGCCAAGGTATGCAATACCTTAGTTTTTCGGTCGTGGTCGTTTTTTGGGCGATGCAAAAAATGAACAGAACACGAATTTTGGGATAGTCCGTTCTATCTTTTTCTAATTCACACACAACTTTTGGGATTGATCCCTATTAAGTAACGGGTTTTTCATTCTTATGGAAGATCGATTTTAGGGTCATAAATATGATTTTCAAATCGGTCAACAATCCCTTTTCCTCAATATATTTTTTATTCAATTCCAATTTAAGGGGCATTACTTCTTCAATATATTTTTTCTCAGGATTACTGGACGAATTTAAAATTTCGTTTTCATTTCTAAAATAAATAGAGGCATAATCGGTAATTCCCGGTTTAATGGAAAGTACAACCCTATCCTCCTTGGAATATAAATTTACATACTTTGAAACTTCGGGCCTAGGACCTACCAGACTCATATCACCTATAAGGACATTTATCAATTGGGGCAATTCATCCAATTTGTATTTTCTAAGATAATACCCTATGGGAGTCACTCTGGGGTCGCGATCACCAACCGTTAAAAGTCCTTTTTTATCCGAACCTGTAAACATGGTCCTAAACTTCAAAATATTGAAGTTTACCCCATTTAAACCTACCCTACTTTGTTTATAAAAAACACCGCCTTTGGAAGATAATGTTATGGCCAGTGAAACAATTAACAGGATGGGGGAAATAAGTAACAGGCCTAGACCGGAACTTAGTATATCAAAGCTTCTCTTGAGCATAAAGCACCTGTTCTACGGATTCACACACCGCCTTAATGACAAAGGCAATGTCCTCTTTGGATAATTGTGGATAAATCGGCAAGGATATTTCATTGGCATATTGCTTGTAGGCATTAGGATAATCGTCAATAGAATAACCCATTTCCTTAAATAAGGAAAGCAATGGCAGTGGTTTGAAGTGTACGTTTACAGCAACATCAAAGTTGGCTATAAGTGTGATGATTTGATCACGCTCCTCTTCGTTTATTCCTTCGATCCGTAATGCATAAATGTGGCACGAGGAACGTTTGATATTGGATTTATACTGAGGAGTAATAGCCCAATCCTTATTGGAAAAATGATCATTGTAATCTTCAAAAATTCGTATTCTTTCAGGGAGTGCCATACTGGTATAACTTTCCATTTGACCTATTCCTATAGCTGCCAATACATCGGGCATATTTATTTTTAGACCTGGATAAATAATATCGTAACTCCATGCCCCGGCCTTACTCTTGGTAAAGGCGTCCTTTGTTTGACCATTAAGGGAATAGCATCGCAATGTATTATATAATTCCTCATTGTTAAAAGGAAGAGGTAAATTCAAACAAATTGCCCCACCCTCTGCAGTAGTAACGTTTTTTACAGCGTGAAGCGAAAATATGGTAACATCTGTCAACACTCCAGTCTGTTTACCGTCATACTCTGCCCCAATGGAATGGGCCGCATCCGAAACAACCATAATTCGACCTAGATTTTTCTGAATTTCATTATTGGGTCTAAATAAATTCTTTTTTTGTAGAACCAAATCGTTTATTTGATTGTAGTCACAAGGCCACCCTGCTATATCAACAGGAAATATCACCTTGGTTTTATTGGTTATAGCTTTTTCAATTGCTTCCAAGGATATATTGAAATCATCAGAGACATCCACCATTACCGGTTTGGCGTGGGCATGTATGACAGCAAGTGCCGTAGCAGAATAAGTATAGGCCGGGATAATAACCTCATCCTCTGGTTGCACCCCAAACCATTTTAGCATTAGCAAAGCACCGGAGGTCCACGAATTCACACACAGGACTTGTGGAGCCCTTGTTAATTCACAGATCTGGCCCTCCAATTTTTTCACTTTAGGACCGGTAGTAATCCACCCGGATTCAAGAGAATCCAATACCTCATTTTTTACAGATTCGTTGATAAAGGGGGGAGAAAATGGAATTTTCATATTGCTTTTTTATATAATTCTATATACTTATCACTAATAACGTCCAAACTAAATTGCTTAACATGCAGCCTTGCGTTTTTTCCCAACTCAGCCGCAAATTCCCTATCCGAAGCTAATTTGATCATGGCATTTGCCAAATCCTTTGAATTATCCACTTCAACATGGAGGCCTTCTTGTAAATGTCTGATAATTTCATTCGTTCCAGGAACATCGGTCGTAATACTGGGCAACCCCAAAGCAGAAGCTTCCAATAACACTCTGGAAAATCCCTCTCTAAAGGTAGGCAGAACAAATGCATCCGAATCCAGCATTAATTCTTGAACATCCTTCCTTGGGCCCAACCAATCAACAACATTGCTGTACTGTTCAACAATCTGTAAATTTAATCTTTTAGACTCTTCTTCCAATGGACCTACCAATATAAATTTAAACCTGTGATTGTTGTCCCTGCAAATTTTTGCCGCTTCCAAATAATTAATAATTCCCTTTTCATAGACCAATCTTGACACACATATGAAAGTAAAATCCCTATCCTTATTTATCGTTCTTTCCTTACTATTGGTAAGCTCTATGCCACTGCCGTAAATTAACGAACTATTGGAAGTATTGACCAACTTATTATCTATAAAATACTTTCTATCGTCTTCATTTTGAAATGTGGTATGGTACACTCTGCCCCTAACCAGAAAATGACACGTTTTATAAAAAATTCTAAATATTTTAAATTTCAGGGCATTGGACATAAAGATGGTACCCATGCCCGTAATGGTCCTAATTATTTTGGATTTAAGGCCAAATGTTGCGAACGGTAGTATAAAGGCCGGTTTCGTATCAAATGTCTGGACAATGTCAAAGTTATTGCTTTTAAGAATTCTTCTATATTCCAAAATGGTCTTAAAGTCGGAAATGGGATTAAATTTTCTATTTAAATTATAACCTAAATAACGAATACCTTCAGGATAAGCATAATCCTTGGTCCCCAAAATGGTTACATCAAAATTATTGCGAATTAAACACTGCGCCAACCCTATTCTCTTATGGGCATCCTCACTTCCAACCAAACAAATACTTACTTTTTTATTCATCAAAAGGGATTCCTATAAATTTCTATCCACTACAAAGAAACCACTTAGTTGTTGCCATATATTATATTGTAGGTAAAACTACAATTTTAAACGTTAAATAGTAATTATGGCTAAAGTTTGGAATTGAAAAGCAGATCATCCCAATTGTCCTACACCATTTTTGGACATTATTTTTACGATGTATTTCGATGATATCCAATAGTATTGTAATTGGATTTTACTATATTGCTGTGACATTAGCACCAAAATCCAAAACTTCTCCCACCAACAATCATTTAACCCCCATAATTTTGCTTTTGGCCGAATTATAGGCACAATAATATTCTGTTTTAAGAATAACAATTAAGTTTACAAGCCGAAAAGGTAATTCTACGAAATTAACATAAATTATTTTATAAAATGATAACACAAATTGAAACAAAGGGTAAAATAAAGGATTACATAATCAACGCTACCCTATCCGACAACAAGGCCATTGCTGATGATACATTAATTTTTGAAACCGGTCTATTAGATTCTATGGGGCTATTATTCCTTATTGAGTATTTGAAAGAAGAATTTAACGTTGAAGTGAGTGATGAAGAGCTATTACCGGAAAATTTTGAATCTGTCAACAGTATTATAAAGTTCATTGAAGGCAAACTATAATTATTAATTAACAATTATCAATAGATATGTGCGGTATCGCCGGTTTCTATAATTTCCAAACTGGTAAGCAGGATCAGCCAACCGCTACGCTGCGCCGAATGCTTACGCGTATCAAACATAGGGGGCCGGACCAAAGTGGGGTATACTTGACCAACTCCGTTGGTTTGGGAAGTGTTAGATTAAGCATTGTGGATTTGAGCAGCGGTACTATGCCAATTTCCAATTTTGACGATTCATTATGGATTGTCTTTAACGGTGAAATATTCAATCATATTGAATTGCGGCGGGAACTTGAATCTAAAAACCATAAATTTAAAACCCATAGTGATACCGAGGTAATAGTTCATTTATACGAGGAATATGGGCCAGAATTCGTCCATAAACTAAACGGTCAATTTGCCATTGCCATTTGGGATAAAAATAAAGAGGAATTGTTTTTGGCGAGAGATAGGGTTGGCATTAGGCCACTTTATTATACCGAGGTGGCAGAGTCATTTGTTTTTGCCTCTGAAATTAAGAGTATGTTGGAATTTCCAGGTTTTAAACCAAAACTTTCACCTATGGCCGTTTCGGAATATTTCACATTCTGGACTTCTATTTCCCCAGGTACTGCTTTTGAAGGTATTTTTGAAGTTCCTCCCGGAAGCTACATGACTATCAACAAAGATTCCAAAAACATTACATCTTATTGGGAGTTGCCCTTATACAAACCCGGTGAATACAAGTATACCAAAATGGAAGAAGCAGCTAAGGAATTTGAAACAATTTTTTCCGATGCCGTAAGACTACGGCTAAGGGCAGACGTACAAGTAGCGGCTTATCTTAGTGGAGGTCTGGATTCCAGTGTAACCACCTCTTTTATTAAAAGTATATCCCCTGATAACCTACAAACATTTTCCATTGGGTTTACAGAAAAAGATTATGACGAATCCTCCTATCAAAATATAGCCGCCGACTATTTTAAAACGCAGCATTCCAGTGTAGTCTGTGGACCAGATGACATTGCCAATAACTTTAAAGAGGTAGTTTGGCATTCAGAAGCACCTTTACTGCGCACCGCTCCTACTCCAATGAGTCTTTTGGCCAAAAGTGTGCGAGACCAAAATATTAAGGTTGTCATAACTGGTGAAGGTGCTGACGAACTTTTGGGCGGTTACAATATATTTAAGGAAACTAAAATTAGGCGATTTTGGGCAAAGGACCCCACATCAAAATATCGTCCACTTTTACTAAAGAAATTGTACCCTTACTTGCCGCAAATGAACAATGCGAACAACAATGTCCTTAAAATGTTCTTTGGGTACAAACTTAAAGAAACCTCCTCCCCTATCTATTCACACTTATTAAGATGGAACAACACCTCTAGAATTAATAATTATTTAACCAAGGAATACAGGGAGGCCATAGGTGACTACAATCCAATAAATATAATTGAACAAAAATTTAGCGAAAAACTTAACGGCCTTGATTCTTTGGCCAAAGCACAGTGGTTAGAGCTAAATATATTCATGTCGGGCTACCTTTTATCATCTCAAGGAGATAGGATGGGCATGGCAAATTCCATTGAGGGAAGGTATCCATTTTTAGATCACAGGGTGATAGAATTTTGTATGGGCTTACATCCCGATTTAAAGCTTAATGGGCTTAACGAAAAGTATCTCTTAAAAAAATTAATGAAAGATCGCTTACCCGATGTTATTTTAAACCGGCCCAAGCAAGCCTATAGGGCTCCCATACGTAGTTCGTTTGTTTCCGACAACCTGCCAGCCTACCTTAAAGACATGCTTTCCGAAAAGGCAATTGTACAGGCGGGAATATTTAATCCAGATCACGTAAACCAGTTGCTTAACAAAATGAAAAGTAAAAATCAAGTATCGGAAATAGACAATATGGCGATTACCGCAATTTTGTCTACACAAATACTAAATGACCTTTTCATAAACAGATCTATACAAGAATTAAACGAAGATGAACTCGTTGAACTCGACAAGATCATATTAGACTTTTAAACCTAAATAAAACATTTTTATGAAACCATTTTCAAAAGACATTCTACACATTGAAAACATTGATGAAGTTTGCAATAATATCATCGCCAAATTAAAGACAGACGTCGCCCAAAAATTACAGCGTAGAGGAGCCGTGATAGGCATAAGCGGTGGCATCGATTCATCTGTTTGTATGGCCTTATCGGCGAAAGCTTTTGGTCCGCAGAACGTAACAGCTATAATGTTGCCCGAGCAAGATTCCAGTGATGACAGTAAAAATCTTGCCTTGAAACTAGCAAATAAATTCAATGTTAAAACATTGGAAGAAAACATTACAAAAGCTCTTGACGGATTTGGTTGTTATGAAAGAAGGGACGAGGCTATTGCCAACGTAATAACCAATTTTGACCCAAAAGTGGATAAAGCCAAAATTGAGATCAAGCAAAATATAGGTCAAAACATTCCAGCTATATTTTCTATTACTGTTATAAAGCCCAATGGGGAAGTAATCAGCAAGTTGCTGCCTGCCAAGGAATATCTGCAAATTGTTGCCTCCACCAACTTTAAACAACGCAGCAGGATGTCCATGTTATACTATCATGCCGAAAGACTTCATTGTGCCGTTATTGGAACACCAAACAAGCACGAGGTTGAACAAGGTTTTTTTGTAAAGTACGGTGATGGTGGTGCAGATGTAATGCCTATTGGGCACCTATATAAAACACAGGTATATCAGTTGGCCAAACACTTGGGTGTTCCTCAGGAAATAATTGATAGAACCCCAACTACCGATACCTATACCGCAGAACAGACTCAGGAAGACTTTTTCTACCAAATGCCATTTAAGGAAATGGATCTAGTATGGTACGGTTGGGAGAATAATTATCCAGCAGAAGAAGTTGGAAAGGTAATGGGCAAAACGACCCAAGAAATCGAAAATATTTATAAGAGTTTTGAAAGAAAGAAAAAAACCACTGAATATTTGAGAATGAAACCAATATTCTAAATCTATAACCACTTTATTTATGAATGTTTTTGATTATTTATTTGCCTCAACACAAAATCTTGAAAAGGATTTTGTGTTGGGACCTAAAGAAACAATTTCATATAAAAAACTTCATGAAGATAGTTTAAAGGTTGCCGCGTATCTAAAACACAATATAGGCGAAGATCGAAACGTAATTTTGATCAGTCCCAACTCAGTTTTTTTCATTACCGCTTACCTCGGTATACTTAAATCCGGCAACGTTTGTGTGCCTCTTAATTTCGCAATTGAGCAGGAAAATTTGGATTTTATTGTAAAGGCTACGGATTGTACCACTGTTTTTATGGCCAAGAGCTTACAATCCCAACAACAAGTGGCAAACGGTGTACAACTTTTTGATGAAACTGCCCTTGGCGAAATTATCAACAACCAGGAATCCGTTTTCTTCGATCCTAAATTTGATAAAAATAGATTGGCGGAAATTATTTTTACCTCTGGATCAACAGGGACACCAAAAGGCGTCATGATCAGTCATCAAAATGTTATAGCCAATACCCAATCAATAATTGAATACTTGAGCCTATCATCCAAGGACGTAATTGGAGTTGTTTTACCCTTTTTTTATTGCTATGGTCTTTCCTTGTTACATACCCATTTACGGGTGGGAGGATCTATAGTGTTAAATAACAGCTTTATTTTTTTAGGGTCGGTAATAAATGACTTAAAAAAATATAAATGTACAGGGTTTGCCGGAGTTCCTAGCCATTTCCAAATTTTGCTAAAAAAGTCCAAAAATTTCAAGAATACTGATTTTCCCGATCTAAGGTATGTTACACAGGCCGGAGGCAAATTACACAATATTTTTATTGACGAATTTGTCGAAGCCTTTCCCAAAATTGAATTTTTTGTCATGTACGGACAAACCGAAGCAACGGCACGTTTATCTTATTTACCACCAAATATGATCCGTAAAAAAAAGGGATCTATTGGCAAAGGTATCCCAGGTGTATCATTAAAAATTGTAAATAATAATGGGGACGTGGTTAATTCTGGAGAAGAAGGAGAACTAATGGCGAAAGGGGAAAATATTATGCTAGGATATTATAAAGATCCGGAGGAAACCAAAAAAGCCATAATAGATGGATGGCTTTTTACTGGGGATATCGCAGTTGCCGACAACGATGGCTACCTTTATCTTATGGCCCGAAAAAAGGAAATTATTAAAGTAGGTGGAAAACGCGTTAGCCCTAAGGAGATAGAAGAGGTTATCCTTTCCGTTTCGGAGGTAGTGGATTGCACCATTTCTGGCGTTGAAGATGATATACTAGGGGAGGCAATAAAAGCTGTTATTGTGCTCAACGGCCCGATGGACCAACAAGCAATGAAGGATAAAATCCTACTGAGGTGTTCTGAGAAATTATCACTATATAAGATCCCCCAACAAATTGAATTCGAGAGTAATATATCGGTTAATTCTACCGGTAAGAAAATAAAAAAATAAAATATTCCGTTCCAATTACAATACTGGACTATAAATTAAATGGAAAAACAAACACCATATATATTATATTCAGTAAGATTGAATGCCGGATATTCTTACCTTTCTGAAAGTACTTTGCAAGGGGAAGATTCACTTTAGATTAGTTTATTTTATAAAGATTACTCGATCCATGCCGCACATTAGCATTGTAGAAAAGAAAGGGGAATGGGATGACTTGGTAGCATCCTTTGAACATTCTGACTTCTATCATACTTATGATTACCACATAATAACTAAAAATAATAACGATCGCCCCATACTCATTAAGTATATTGAGGAAGATAAAACAATTGCATTGCCTTTATTGATAAGGGAAATCCCCGGTTCTTCATTTAAGGATGCAACTTCTGTTTACGGTTATGCTGGGCCATTGACCAAAAACCTGGGTGTTACATACGACAACCTTCATTTTAGGACACTACTACAGAATTTTTTTCTTAAAATTAATATAGTTGCAATTTTTTCGCGATTAAATCCATTTATTCCTTTACAGTCCACGGTCTTGGAAAATCTTGGCAAAATTTCCATTGCTGGAAAAATTGTGAATATAGATCTAACCCAGGATCTTGAGACACAAAAGAAATGTTATAATCGTAGACTTAAATCCTATATCAACAAATCCAGAAATCATTATACAGCAAAATCAGCCACCACCGATAGTGAAATTATTGCGTTTATCGACTTGTATTATGAAAATATGAGCCGAGTAAATGCAACAAAAGGTTACTTCTTTAGCCGTGATTACTTCTTTAATCTTTTTAATTGTAGTGATTTTAAAACCGAAGTCCTAATTGCAGAAGACAATAAATCCAAGAGAATTATTGCAGGCGCCATGTTTATAAAAAAAAATAATATTGTTCAATATCATTTATCAGGGGCTTCTGAGGATTTTCTACATTTAAACCCAATTAAAATGCTTATTGACGAAATGCGCATTAAGGCCACCAAAGAAAATTTTAAATACCTAAATTTGGGTGGGGGCTTAGGAAGCAGTGAAGATTCACTATTTCGCTTTAAGTCTGGATTTTCCAAAAATTTTAAAGAATTCAAGTTATGGAAATACATAGTAAATGATTCTGTCTACACAGAGCTGACCATTCGGAACCAACAAGGGCTACACTCTTCCAATAACGACAATATAAACGCCTATTTCCCGGCATATAGATGGGAAGGTCAGGCATAACACCCTAAAATACAACTCATGATCGACAATCCGTTTCTTTCGGATACTTTCACAAAGATTTGGTTAAGACATTTCAACCAAGATAAGCCCACTTATTCTTTTCCATGTTTTAACCCATTATCCTTCGTCAAATCTTCTAGGTGGCCTATCTATGTCAATACCGGTAAAAATTATACCAAAGGAATCTCCTATTCACTTTTTGATGACCGGACTGAAGGAGTAGAAAACAAAGTTTTTTTAATTTATGATGTCCCAACATTCCTGGATTTGGAATTGAATAGTTCCAACACTAAATTAAAACTAACTAAAATACTACAATACCCTGGTTATTTGGTAGATCTTGGGAATTACACGGATTTTAACCAATACTTTTCAACCTCATTTAGCAAAAGTTCCAGATACAAACTGAACAAATACAAAAAACGGCTGGAGAGTTGTTTTGATATTTCATATAAAATGTATTATGGCGCCATAGATCCCGATCAATACAGGACCATTTTTGTGTATTTTAAGCAACTATTGGAAAAACGATTTTTGGACAAAGGTACTACCAACAATAATCTAGACCCAAAGGAATGGAACTTTTATACCGAGGTGGCATATCCAATGATCCTTGAAAAGAAAGCCTCACTTTTTGTAATTTATAATGGGGATACCCCCATTGGTGTAACCTTAAACTATTTTTCAGATACTATTGTTTTCGACGCTATAACCGTTTTTGATATTGATTATGAAAAGTTTCATTTGGGATCGGTTACTATTATGAAGCTTATTGAATGGTCCATAAATCAAAAGTTTAAATATTTTGATTTCTCAAAGGGTTATTTCGACTATAAAAAAAGATGGGCTACTAAGGAGTATTATTTTGAATATCACCTGTATTACGATAAATCATCTATAATATCAATTGTATTAGGTAATACCATAGCATTATATTTTAATCTTAAACAATATTTCAGGGATAAGAATCTGAATGCCAAAATTCATAAGTTGACTTTTTGGTTTAGAAACCTACAAGTCAAGAAGAATGAAAGGGAAAGGTACCTGTCTATACCCATAGAGGGTGAGATGAATTTGGAAAAATTTATTGAAATAAACAGGGATAGTGATGAATGGCAGGATTTAAAGTCCAATATTTTTGAGTTTTTATATCTGAACAACTCATCTGAAAAAGATTTGAAGGTCAAAAAAAGTACTCTGGATAAAAACAGATTTGTACTCGAGTGTAAAGACAAGAGGGTGATTCTCACTATGTCAAAATCCAATTAGATAATGAAAAATTATAAAATTTCCAAAGAATTGGTACATGGATATCAATAATCCGTCCCAAAAAATAGTAATGATTTGTGGCCCTGGAGAGTATCCTATAATGGTGTACAACTATTTAATTGAAAACGGCCTTCAAATTGAGCGGCTAATTATTGAGCAACCTGTAAATACTCAAATTTTTCTAAAGCGAAGAATTAAAAAATTAGGTGTATTAAATGTTCTAGGTCAAGTCTTAAATCGCGTACTAATTGTTCCCCTACTAAAAATAGAGGCAACAAAAAGATTGCTAATAATCAAGGAATTGGGGCAACTTAATAGCACACCTGCTAAAAATGACATTATCTCAAAAGTCCCATCTGTCAATTCCACGGAATGTTTAAATATCTTACAACAACTAAATCCAGAGGTGGTAGTAGTTGTTAATACCAGAATTTTGGGTAATAAAACCTTAACTTCCATCCAAGGAAAATTTATTAATATTCATGCGGGGATTACACCAAACTACAGAGGATGGCATGGTGGATACTGGGCTCTTGTAAATAACGATAGTGCCAATTGTGGAACTACAATTCACTTGGTTGATAATGGGATAGATACAGGAGGCGTGTTGTACCAAAAAAAAATCAACCCAACAAATCAAGATAATTACTACACCTATCCATTTCTTCAACTTATTGCCGGTTTACCAATTTTAAAAAAAGCGATTAAAGATATATTAAATGAAAATTATGAAATAAAAATATGGAATAAAAATCATGAAGGAAACTTATATTACCACCCAACTATTTGGGAATACATTTCTAATCGGTTAAATAAAAAAGTTAAGTAATCCACTTCTGTTAAGTCCATTAAAATTTGAGTTCTTTTTAGCTTTATATCTTCTTAAGACCTTAACTATTCTAAACTTAGGTCGGGACCTTTTTATGCAATATTTTACTGGGTAAGATATTGGAAATAGGATTGGGCTCGTACAATTTTATAGGAAGATGGAATAATGAACTTATAATTTTGAACACCATTTTATTTCCCAGAATCAAAGTCCTTACACGATCAAAGTCCATTCATAGTTGGCTCCTTTAAATTTTTAACCAATTGAAATGAAAAAACATTATTTTAGGACTGAAATATCTAAGTTCTATATTATGAACATTACGAGGTTAAATTGGATCACTATAGTACTATAAAGATTGCTAAAATTACATATAACATCCCTTTGTATCATTCTAAGTAGCATACGCTCATAAAATTGTATGTAATTTCTCTATTTGTTATTTAACTTTTCTTCCTTTAAATTATAATTAATGTAATAGCGTCATTTTTTTAAGCTAAAGAGCTAGTAATCAATCTGTATTAACGTACATTTATATATAGTCTCCCCTTAATTTTTCAACTTGGTATTTTATTTTCTATGAAACTACGAATTCAAGCTTTCGCGGCATACTTCCTAATTTTCCTCATATCGGCATTAGGCCAAGCCCAAGTAACCTATGAGGATGCCTTTCCCGGCCTTAGCTTTGAATATCCCACGGAAATAGTGAACCCAGGTGATGGTACCAACAGATTGTTCGTCCTGGAACAGGCGGGAAGGATAAAGGTCTTCCTGAACAATGAAAACACTGCGGTCGCGGAGACCTTTTTGGACATCACCGGAACCGTGAGCTTTTCCAGTGGTCAGGAAATTGGACTGTTGGGACTGGCCTTCCACCCGGATTATGCCAGCAACGGTCTTTTCTATGTTTACCACACCAGGCAGAGCAGTGTTTCGGGGGTCAATGTGGAGATCGTTTTGGCGCGTTACAGGGTTAGGGCGGACAACCCCAACCAGGCGGATCCTTCGTCCCGATTGGATATCTTAAGTTTCGACAAGAACCAGGGACAGTCCAACCACAACGGGGGCAAGATCGCTTTCGGGCCAGACGGATACCTCTACGTCTCAATAGGCGATGGCGGAGGGGGCGGAGATCCCAACAAGAACGCACAGAACCTGGAGAACGTCTTCGGGAGCATTCTGAGGATAGACGTGGACCTGGACGGGGATAACCCCGTGGAGTCCAACCCGGACCTGCCGGACGGCAACTATGAAATACCCGCGGACAATCCCAGGGTGGGACAAAACGGTTTGGACGAACAATACGCCTGGGGGATAAGGAACACATGGAAATTCTCCTTTGACACGCCTTTGGGAAATATGTGGGGGGCCGATGTGGGACAAGGGGACAGGGAAGAGATAAACCTGATCCTAAAGGGGGGAAATTATGGGTGGAACAGGTTCGAGGGGAAGACCACGGAAGATGGGGCCACCGTTTTGGCCACTACGCCCGACATAAAGCCCATATTTGAATATGGACGAGGCGACGGGGACATCTCCATAACTGGGGGGTACATATATAGGGGGGCCAGCAATAATCCACAGATCAAGGAAAAATATATCTTTGGTGACTATATCTCCGGGAGGGTCTGGGCCCTGGACTACGACCTTTCTTCAGGCAACGCCACTTCAGAACTACTGTTCAGGACCAATGGCCAGTACATCTCCTCCTTTGGATTGGATGAAAATGGGGAGCTGTATTTCAGCGATTACGGTACTGCATCAAAACTCTACAAAATCATAGGGGGCAACAATGGCCCACAAACCGTTGCAGTAGACGGTGTGGGGGATTGGTATGCCATGGCCCAAGGGACCAATGGGAACGTAGCGGCAATGGCCGAACAGGCCAACCAATCCATTGTCATTGGCGGAGGGTTCTCGACCGCGGGAACCCTTGCATCAACCAATATTGCCCTGTACGACCCGGACTCGGGATGGAACGATTTTGGAAACGGCACCAACGGGGATATCAAAAGTATTGCCATCGACAATGAAGGTAAGGTTTATTTCGGTGGCGATTTTTCACAGATCGCAGGAATTCAGGCCAACAACATAGCCGTGTGGAACGGAAGTTGGTCCGCAATGGACCAGGGGACAAACGGCCCGGTCTCCAGTATCGCCATCGCAGCCGACAATAGGGTATACGTGGGCGGTACCTTCGAAATGGCAGGCGGCACCGATGTCAACAACATTGCCCTTTGGGAGGACGGATCTTGGGCAGCATTGACGGACACCGATACCGGGACACCGGGGACCAACAACGAGGTACGGGCCATTTCCATTGATGCGAACGGACATGTATACATTGGGGGCAATTTTGATTCGGCAGGGGGCGGAACGGCTCCAAGGATCGCCGTTTGGGACGGTACCCATTGGGACACATTGGGAACCGGCACCAGTGGGTTCGTACAGGCAATAGCAATCAACCAGGATTACATCTATGCAGGGGGAAACTTTGCCGTGGCAGGCAATGGCACGGTCAACAGGATAGCGCGTTGGAACCGTAACACAGCACAATGGGAGGCCATGGGCCTAGGGCTCAGCGGCAATGTCAACGCACTCGCACTTGACGGCGAAAACCTCTATGTAGGGGGAAGCTTTGAAACAGCTACCGATCAACCGGAGGTACATGAAATCATGAACAATGTTGCCCGATGGAGCGAGGACAACGGCTGGCAAGCCTTGGGGAAAGGTACCGACGTCGGGGTCGACAACCTCGTAAACTCTTTGGTGTTCGATAGCCTAAATTCCAGACTGTACGTGGGGGGGTCATTTACCGTGTCAGGTAAAATTACTGCCAATAATATAGCCTATTGGGGCTTGGACTTGGGTTGCGACCATACAATTGTACCTGAATATACCATTAATGGGACAACAGATAGTGGCCTTGACGAAATTACTGTACTGGAAGGTTCGGATATTACTTTGGGTATACTACCCAAAGAAGTTTCCTTCACCATTGAACTAGTTGATGGATCCATTATTTCAGGTGAACACGCAATAAACAATATTAACAAATCCCACGAAGGAACCTATACTTTTAATACTCAAGAAGGCTGTTCACAAATATTACAAATAATTGTGGAATCCATAATTCTGGATAGTGATAATGATGGCGTACCCGACAATCTTGACCAATGCCCCAATACAGCACCTGATGAAGCTGTAGACAATCTTGGATGCACAATTTCTGAATTACCAATTGATAATTATACTATTATGGCATCAGGACTCAGCTGCAATGGTTCTGACAACGGCATAATAACTGTTTCATCCAAAAACAAAAATTTTGATTCATCGGCTATGTTAGTTGGACAAGATGTAAATAACAGCTATACCTTTACAGAAAATATGGAAATAACTAATTTAAAATCAGGACTATATGAAATATGCTTGACTAATCAAGGTTTCCCCAACTATAATAATTGTTCAAATATTGTAATTACCCAACCGGAAGAATTGTTGGTGACAACGGCCTTGGATACCAAAAACCATATTCTAACACTAAAAATGAGCGGTGCCAATAATTATAAGATAACCCATAACGGATCCTATTTTAACACCAGTGAAAATACATTTAAATTAATATTAGATCAAAATATCAACATCATTCAAGTCTCAACAGATTTAAGTTGTCAAGGTTTACATGAAGAGATAATTACATTAAAAAATTCGATCATACACCCGAATCCCTTTGACCACCATGTAATTCTATCAGCTTTTAAGGAAACCAATGGGGAAATCGAAATTTCTATTTATTCAACAGCAGGCGAATTAATCATGTCTTCTTCCTTCAAGTACCAAAATGGTACGGCACAACTAGAAATTCCCAACCTCTCATCAGGAACTTATTATTTATTAGTCAATGACGGGATATCCATAGATACCCACAAAATAGTCAAACAATGAAAATAGTATTAATTTCAGGATTCATATTCCTTTTGACAGCCTCATGTAGCAAGGACAATAATTCGATGGAGAATGTAGAGGTTACCCCGAGGCAAATCGAATTGATTTTTCCTGAAAACGTTTCCGAATGTATAGAGGGAAGTGTTATTTCGGTAACACAAAGTGAAGTAGTTTTCAGATGGGCGCCATTGGAGAACACGGACACCTATGAGGTACATATCACAAACCTATTTTTATCTGAAACAAGAACTTATTCAACCCAAAATACACAATTGCCCATTACCATCCAAAGAGGTACCCCCTATACTTGGTACATTTCCTCTCCAAATAATCCCATGTCAATACCTAGCGATACTTGGTCCTTCTATAATTCAGGTAACCAAACGGAATATTATATCCCATTTCCGGCCCAATACATTCAACCAGAAAATGGGACCATTCTGACCACCAATCTAAATTCAGTTATCTTGGAATGGATTGGAAATGATCTGGATTCAGATATTTTGGAATATGACGTTTATTTCGACGAAACAACTCCTCCAGCCATTTATCAGGAGAAATACAATAAGAACAGCATTACCATAGTTACCTTATCTTCAGGTAAAAAATATTATTGGAGAATTTCCACAAGGGATGTATTGGGCAATGAATCCAACTCAAATATTTTTACCTTTGAAGTCGAATAGAATGGCATCCTAATATATTATCCTTCTATTTTAATCCCTGATACAATTTAGATTCAAGAAGATAAACGATATATTTATATTAAGAATTAATTAAGGACAATTATGGCTTTAAACTTAAAAGCAAAATCAGGAAAAAGAACATCTCTAATATGTTTGGTTTTCTTCATTGGAATAATCTATTGCCATTCCCAAGTAACTTATCAAGATGCCTTTCCAAACCTTAGTTTCGAATATCCCACGGAAATAATGAATGCCAATGATGGCACGAACAGGTTGTTCGTTCTGGAACAAGCCGGACGAATAAAGGTTTTCCAGAACGACCAAGGCACTACCGTAGCGAATACTTTTCTAGACATCCAGAGTACCGTCAGTTTTTCCTCTGGGCAGGAAATTGGACTTTTAGGACTAGCCTTTCATCCTAATTTCAGACAAAACAGATATTTTTATGTTTACCACACACGACAGAGCAGTGTCTCCGGTATCAACGTAGAGATCGTTTTGGCCAGGTACACCGTAATGGCCAACAATCCAAACCTTGCTGATGCTTCAACCCGGTTGGAAATCTTAAGCTTCGACAAGAACCAAGGCAATTCCAACCATAATGGCGGTAAGATCGCCTTTGGCCCGGACGGCTACCTTTACCTCTCCATAGGGGACGGAGGCGGTGGCGGCGACCCCAACAAGAACGCACAAAATTTGAACAACGTCTTTGGAAGCATCCTTAGGATAGATGTTGACCTCGATGGGAATAACACCGTTGAATCAAACCCAGACGAGCCCAACGGCAATTATGAGATACCCTCCGACAATCCCAGGGTGGGACAAAATGGATTGGACGAACTCTTTGCCTGGGGAATAAGGAACACTTGGAAGTTCTCCTTTGACCGACCTACAGGGCGCATGTGGGGAGCCGATGTGGGACAAGGGGACATGGAGGAGATCAACCTTATCGTAAAAGGAGGGAATTATGGATGGAACAGGTTCGAGGGGAATACTGTTGAAGACGGATCCACAGTACTGGCCACCACCCCGGATTTAAAGCCCATCTTCGAATATGGCAGGGGCAACGGGGACATCTCCATAACCGGGGGGTATGTATACAGGGGCGCAAGCAACAATCCCCAGATAAAGGACAAGTATATCTTTGGCGACTATATCTCTGGCAGGGTATGGGCCCTTGGTTACGACCCCTCTTCAGGGGACGCCACATCCGAGCTGCTTTTTAGGACCAACGGGCAGTACATCTCATCCTTTGGCCTGGATGAAACGGGAGAACTTTACTTTAGCGATTATGGAACATCATCAAAACTCTACAAAATAATCGGAGGCAACAATGGCCCCCAGACCATTGCGGTCAACGGAGTTGGCGATTGGTACGGCATGGGGGAAGGGACCAATGGGACCGTTAACGCAATGACGGCCACGAGCGACGATGCTATCGTTGTTGCCGGAGGTTTTACCGCAGCAGGCAATATGGCCCCGTCCAATATCGCCCTGTACGACCCAGATCTGGGATGGAACGAATTGGCCAATGGCGCCAACGGGGACATAAAAAGTGTTGCCATAGATAGTGAGGGCAACGTTTTTGTGGGAGGCGATTTTACCCAAATAGGCGGGATCCCTGCAAACAACATTGCCCTTTGGAGCGGAAGTTGGTCCGCACTGGGCCAAGGGACCAACGGCCCCGTTTCTAGTATCGCAATCGCGCCGGACAATAAAGTGTACGTTGGCGGTACCTTCGAAATGGCCGGCGGCACCACTGTAAACAACATTGCCCTTTGGTCCGACGGCTCTTGGCTGCCTTTGACGGACGCCACTACCGGGACAGCGGGGACCAATAATGAGGTGCGCGCCATTTCAATAGATCAAAGTGGCCATATCTACATCGGGGGGAATTTCGACTCGGCGGGAGGAGAATCGGCTCCTAGGATCGCGGTTTGGGACGGCACCGATTGGAGTACTTTGGGCCAGGGAACTAGCGGCTTCGTCCAGGCAATTGCCATTACACAGGAACATGTCTATGCGGGGGGAAACTTCGCCATTGCCGGAAACAATACCGTGAACAGGATCGCGCGATGGGACCGTACGTCCATGCTATGGGAAGCCATGGGACAGGGGCTTAGCGGCAATGTGAACGCACTGGCCATAGATGGCGACTACCTGTATGCAGGGGGAAATTTCGAAACGGCCTCCGATGAGACGGACATCAACATGATCGTAAACAATATTGCCCGATGGAGCGAGGACAAAGGCTGGGAGGCTCTGGGCAACGGAACCGATGTTGGGGTCGGCAACATCGTAAACTCCTTGACGTTCGACGGCACAAAATCCAGGTTGTATGTGGGCGGTACTTTTGACAGTGCAGGTGAAGACAGTGCAAATAACATTGCCATTTGGTCTGAAACATTAGTCCTTCCTCCAACCAATCCTGAGGCTACAGAATTACTCTATCCAAATCCATTCGAGCATTTAATAAATGTAGAAGTGATAAATTCTACACAAGACACAATAAATGCCGTACTCTATACAATTTCTGGGATATTGGTAAGTTCAAAGAGTTACCCAATTCAAAATGATTTAGTTACACTGGAGTTCCCAATCTTATCCAGTGGTCTATATTACCTGAAAATACAAAATGAGGATACGGATAAGGCGTATAAAGTTATTAAAAGATGATATTACGAGAGTATTAATAAATAATTCCCTGACTAGTATACAAAAAAAAGGTCTAAGTGGAGGACTCCCTTTAGACCTTTTTATGTTTACTTTATATTTAATACTCAACAATCTCAAACTCAGATCTTCTATTCAGTTTATGTTTGGATTCAGGACAGTAGGTGTTATTGTCACATTCGTTCGTTAATTGGGTTTCTCCATATCCATCACCAGTTAACCTTGAAGCGTCTATTCCCTTCTGACCGATCAAATAATCCAAGGTCTGTTTTACCCTCTTTTCAGATAGCCATTGGTTGTATTTCTCAGCTCCTCTGGAATCGGCATGTGAGCCTACTTTTAAGGTCAATGCTGGATTTTCTTCCATCAACATGGCCAACTTGTCCAACAATTCCTTATACGGCTTGCTTAGGTAAGAGGAGTTGAGACTGAAGTATACATTGCCCAGATCTTTGATTTTATTCTCCAAATCTGTCCTTCTCTTGTTCTCTGCATCTTTTCTAGCCTGCTCTTCGGCAGCCAATCTTGCTTTTTCTTTCTCTTGGGCCAAACGCTCGGCCATAAGTCTGGCCTCTTCTTCGGCCTTTTTAGCAGCAGCAATGGAATCGGAAACTCTTTGGTTTTCCTGGATTAAGGCAAGCTTTTCAAGTCCTTTTTTACTTAAACCCTTTTCAATGTCAAAGCGATACATTAATGAAGCAGAATGTTGCAAATGATTGGTTAAAGAATTGTCCATGGTCCACTTACCCGAGGAACTGAAATCTAAACCAAATCTATCGGAAATCCATGTCCTGAAACCCACCACTGCGTTATAAGTTCCTCTTCCTTCATTACTTGCTTCGGAATAACCAATCCCTACCCCTACATAAGGATCAAACCAACTAGTTTCACCTATTAACTTATTTAGATCATAACTTAATCTGGCGTCTAAACCAAAATAGTCCATTTCAGTTGAGTTAATGCTGCCATCTATTAGTTTGCCAACTTTATATTTATTGTACGTCCCAATGGCCTCGACCCCCAAACCATTTTTAAAATATCTACCCAAACTTAGACGGGACGGAAAAGCAACTGCATTCCATTGATCTTTGAAATCGAATAATTCTTTAATCATATCCCCCGAATCATCCACAAAATTATAACCCAAGCCAATCATCCATGAACTGGCAACGACACTGTCCTTGGCATTAAGTTGTAATTCTTGGGCACCACTATAATTATAGGAAATAGCACATAAAAAAGTAATAGCAAACGCGTAGGTTTTCATAACAATGTAACTTTGGGATTCTTTATAATCGTTGTCCAAAGCTATGGCAATGTTAAATGGAGACCATTTAAATTCTACAAAAAGCCTTAAAAATCGTTAAGCGGTTTCCTACAAAACCTGTAATTACGATTTCGAAATCCCAATATTTTTTCATCCAAGAAAACGGTATTTTAACCGACAAAATGGGCCTAAAATATTACCTGATGGAATTTCTATGTCCCTAAGACAATTAAGAGGAGTTTAAAAGATATTGAAGTCTCGTTTTTAATGGAGAACAAAGGTTGATGAACCTTAGTCTGATTTGTGGAAACCGATTTCTTTAGGGGTAAGGGGCATTTTATAAATGCTAAAGGGAGTGGTAGTTACCTCGGTGAATTCCTTCTTGGAAGGTGTCCGCTCTTTTGGACCAAATACAATACTATCCTGGGAATTTTTAATAAGAAGCAACTCCGATCCGCCGACACCCCTAGTAGTACCTGCACAATATATTAAGAGTACTTCCTTGCTAAAATCCACCTCTGGAATTGGAAGACCTGGCTTTCTGGTCTTGTTTATTTGAATAAAAAAATTCCTTAATGCCTTTGGGTCCCTTACAACTTGAAATACCGATTCTTCAACCCCACTATAATTATCCTTTAAAACCAGTTGCAGTTCCTTTGAATTTTGAATGGTACTATCCGCCTTATCCTTGGACGCACCTTTTTGCCCAGAACAGGAAATTCCCAAAAGGCATATAAGTAATATTAATAATCGCATTAATTTTGCTGTAAACTTTCGTGTCTCGCCAATAAGGCCTTTTCATATATTGCCTCGTACAATGGTAGCACTTTCAAGATATCAAAATCCATAGCGGCTTTGGCCGCATTGTTCTTGAACTTCTCTAAAGTTTGGTCGTCGATCAATATCTTAAGTGCATTTTCGGCCATCTCCTCTACATTGCCTACATCGCTTAAATAGCCAGTGATGCCTTGACGGTTAACTTCCGGTATTCCCCCCGTATTACTTGAAATTATGGCTACCCTATTGATCATTGCCTCCAAAGCGGCCAGTCCAAAACTTTCTGTCTGCGACGGCAAAAGGAAGAGATCCGAAAAACATAAAATCCTATCAATTTCATTACTATTACCCAAAAAGATTACCTTACTGGCAATCCCAAGCTCCTCGCACAAACGTTCGGCACCTTCTTTTTCAGGCCCCTCCCCCACCATGATCAACTTGGCGGGTATTTGTTTTTGAATCTTATTAAAAATATGTATCACGTCAGGTATACGCTTTACCTTTCTAAAATTACTGATGTGGGTTATAATTTTTTCATCTTCCGAGGCCATCAGGGAACGCTGACAGTCTGTGAAGTGCATGCTGTATTTCCTTTTATCTATAAAATTCGGGACAACCTCTATTTCATTTTTTATATCGAACAATTCCAGCGTACTCTCCTTGAGGTTTTGGGAAACCGAGGTAACCACATCGGACTGATTTATACTAAAATTGACTGCTGGCCTATAAAACGGATGTTTGCCAACCAAGGTTATATCCGTACCGTGCAAGGTAGTAACCATAGGGATATAAATCCCCTCCTCCTCCAACATCTTCTTGGCCATATACCCGGCATAGGCGTGCGGAATGGCATAATGCACATGCAATAACTCAATGCCAAACAACTTAATAGTATCTACCAGCTTACTGGAAAGAGCCAATTCATACGGTTGGTAATGGAACAAGGGGTACTCAGGTACGTGTACCTCATGAAAGTATATCTTATTGCTCAGCAACTCTAAACGCACTGGTTGGCGGTAAGTAATGAAATGGACTTCATGCCCTCTATTTGCCAGGGCAATTCCCAATTCTGTTGCCACTACCCCGCTACCTCCAAAAGTGGGATAACATACTATTGCTATTTTCATCTGTTTATTTTTAATTCATTTTAGAGGTTGTATGACTTGGCATGCCTCAAGGATCCCTTAGCTATTGGCCTAAAAAACCTTAGTCGGACGAATATGGATAAAATTTCAGAATGCTAAAACATAATGATAATTTCCTCCTATAAACCTCAGTTTATATTTATACAAAGTAAAGATTTAATTTATAATCGCTTCATAAATGGCCTTCTGAATCCGTGTTCTTAACCCAGATTTAACCAATAGTGTGTTGGAAGCTGAGGGGTAGGTACGGTTGGACAAAAAAACATATACCAAATCCTTTTCGGGATCGGCCCAGGTATAAGTACCGGTAAAACCACTATGTCCGAAACTTTTCCTTGAAACTAAACTGCAGGCCGGGCCACCCCCATGTGGTTCTGGTTTATCGAAACCAATACCACGCCTTACATTTCTATCACAAAAATAGCAGGTATTGAACTTCTTGATCGTTCTGGCCTCCAAAAACTGTTGTCCCCCATAAAAACCATTTTGAAGATACATCTGCATAATCTTGGCAACATCATTCGCATTGCTAAAAAGTCCGGCATGCCCCCCTACTCCGCCCTGCATAGCTGCCCCCATATCATGCACATACCCTTGTACCGTCTGGTATCTATAATAATTATCCTCCTCCGAAGGAACAATATCCCCCTTTAGAAATCTATCCAGAGGATTAAAACCGGTACGTGTAGCGCCTATTGGCTTATACAAAAACTCTTCTGCCAAACCATCCAACCGCTCCTTATAGGTATCCTCAATATACTTTTTCATCACATAATAGGCTATGTCACTATAGCGATACCTGTTGGATTTTAGATGTTGTCTCCCAATCCTGTTATATATAGAATCCTTATACACATCCTTTATGTACAATTGATCCGCCACCTTAAAAGAATAACCGCTGGTTGGTTGCTGTCTGTAAAATTCGCTGGAAGGTTTTCGTTTGTCATCCAAAGTATCGATATAAAAAGCGATCCAAGCGGGCAACCGACCGTAGTGCGATAGCGCCTTTAGGACAGTGACATTTTTTAGGTCGGAATTGGAATAGGCCGGTATAAGTTCCTCGAAGGTATTGTCCAAGGCAATTTTCCCCTCCTCCTCCATCTTCATGACCATGGGCAGGGTTGCCAAAATCTTGGTTATGGATGCCAAATCATAAATATGGTCCGGTGTTATTTTTTCGTCAGAATCATAGGTTGGCTTTCCAAACCCCTTATTGTAAATTACCTTTCCCTTCCTCGCTACAACAATCTGTGCTCCTGGAAACATCAAGGAATCTATTCCATTTTTGACCATTTGATCTACCCTTGCCAATTTACTGGAACTTATACCAACCCTCTCCGGAAAACTATATCCCAAACGCATCAAAGATTCCAATGGAATAGTTGTATTGACAGGAAAATCGGGATGGGAAGTAACGGGTAAAACCCCTTTTGCAGGAAGGGCCCCAAAAATTACCTGCGCCGTTTTTTCCTGGGCTATTTCACTATTTTGATATCCCACGATCACCGCGTCGATACTTTCGAAAGACGTCACATCCAAAAGAGCGTAGGGCTTTGCAAATACGGCCAGAATAAGATTGGAGGTGCGCTCCCTCGCTATTTCCCCCAACCAGGAAAGTTCATTTTTAGTGAATTTATAGGCTTTCCATGGACTCTCATTGCTCTTGTGCAGGCCAATGATCACCAAATTATAATCACTTAACTTCTGTTTTAAGGTGGTTATATCCTTACCGTTAATCTGTGTTACTGTAGCGTATTTATTCAATTCCTTCAGAAAGGGATCACTTTCTGCATCCCCGAATTTAACATAGGCAATTTTCTTATTTTCTAACTTCTTGATCGCCATCAAAGAAAAATCGTTTTTAACCACGGTAATGGCGTTCTCGATAGCCTCCTCATAAAGTACATCATCGTCCAATGAATTTAAATCTTCATAAAGATTATTGGTGTCTATAGGTTTATAGTCATTAAGTCCCACCTTATACTTTGCCATCAAAATCTTCTTAACGGAAGTAGCCAGTCTATTTTCCGTAATCCTACCTTTATTATAGGCTTCCAAAAGTTTGGACTTCGCCTTGGCAACATCCAAAGGCATTAATAGAATATCGTTCCCTGCCAAAAACGCGGAAAGTTCTACCTCGCCTTCCTTGGCAAAATTGGATACTCCCTTCATATTTAGTGCATCGGTAAATACCAATCCTTTGAAGTTAAGCTGTTCCTGCAAAACATCTCCAATAATCTGTTCGGATAAGGACGATGGATAGCCTTCTTTGATTTCCAAGCTAGGTACACTTAAATGGGCCACCATAACACTACTGAGGCCCTCCTTGATCAATTTCCGATAAGGATATAGCTCAATACTGTCCAAACGTTCCCTTGTAAAATCGATTACCGGTAAAGCTTTGTGCGAATCCACAGCGGTATCCCCATGTCCTGGAAAATGCTTCCCACTTGATAAAACTCCGGCGTTTTCCATACCTTTCATATAGGCAATCCCTTTTTGGGCTACATTCTCACGGTCCTCACCAAAAGAACGATTCCCAATTATTGGATTCTGCGGATTAATATTGATATCAATGTCAGGGGCAAAATTAATGTGCACCCCCAATCTTTTGGCGTGTTTACCTATCCTATTCCCAACTTTTTCCACAATGGCATTATCCTTAATAGCCCCCAAGGTCATGTTCCATGGAAAGGCATATGTAGAATCCAATCTCATTGCCAGACCCCATTCGGCATCCATGCCTATCATTAGGGGAACTTTCGAATTCCTTTGAAAATCGTTGGTCAATTTTGCCTGACGTACCGGACCCCCTGTAGAAAAAATGACACCGCCAATATGATGGTCCTTGATCAAGCTTTTTGTTTTTTCTATACTGGCCTTATCCTGATCCGAAGTAACCATAACCATAAACAACTGTCCCAACCTTTCATCGAGGGACATTTGACTATATGTCGTCTCTACCCAATTGCGTTGAACCAAAGTATCTTTGGTAACCAAAGGGTTTATTTGACCTTGAACAGTGTATATTGAAATTATAAATAGTAATACGAGGTAATTAATGCGCATAAAAAAATCCATCTTTGATGGTAACTAAGAATTATTTGAATTATTGTACTTATCCGAAAAAGAACACAAACCTATAGTTTAGCTGTCTTTTAATCCGATTAAGCTTACATAAAACGACCATGCCAACTCTCTTCTGCCGGCACCTCCCAATGATTCTGATATTCGTGCTTATTGGTAACCAAATTATTAAAGACAATGGTGTTTTTGGAAACAGCTTTTTGCTTGGCCATTTTCTTGAAGTCGACCAAGGATTTGTAAGCTACAAAATCGCCCTGTTTATAAGAAACATTCATTTTGTCCAACAATTCCACCTTGTATTTTTGCTCCATCTGCTGAATAAAGCGTACAGAAGCATCTATAGAGCATCCACTGGCAGCGTTAAGGGTCTGATCCAAGGCTAGGATGATAAATCTATTATACCTAATTTCATAGCCGGCGCGCAAATCGCTACCATGAGCAGTCCAATCCGCTATAAAGGCATCCAATTCTTTCCTCAACTGCTGTAATTCCTCTTCAGAAAAACTTCTGCTAGCTTGAAAGATCCAAACTCTAGATTCATCCGGTAATGTGTTAAATTCTACGAGCATTTATTAAATTTTTAATGTTCATCCAAACGATTTTCCTATTTAATATATCGTTCGGTTCTATTCTACCTGGTCTTGATCTTGGTCTGTCTAATCTAATGTATGGTTATTTGCTATTATGTTGATTTCCTCCATAGCTATTCAAAGTAGCCCTAGGATATCATGTTTATTGTTTCGCCATATTTACAAATCCTCTGCACTGGCGATCAACTCGGCAATATCCATTACCGCCACGGAGGACTCTTTTTCCTTATTTTTTACCCCATCGGTCAACATGGTGTTGCAAAATGGACAACCGGCGGCTATTATTTCGGGTTTGGTTTCCAAGGCCTGTTCCGTACGTTCAATGTTAACATCCTTATTACCTTTTTCCGGTTCTTTGAACATTTGGGCCCCTCCAGCACCACAACACAATCCACGTTTTTTACAATTCTTCATTTCCACCAGTTCGGCATCCAACTTGCGTATTAAATCGCGTGGTGCTTCATACACATTGTTGGCCCTACCCAAATAACATGGGTCGTGAAAAGTAATTCTTTTACCTTTAAACTGACCACCTTCCATACTGATACGGCCTTCATCCAACAGCTGTTTTAGAAATTGGGTATGATGAACCACCTCATAATTACCGCCAAGGCCAGGATATTCATTTTTAAGGGTATTAAAACAATGAGGACAAGCCGTAACCACTTTCTTTACCTCATAGGCGTTTAATACCTCTATGTTGGTCACTGCCTGCATTTGAAACAAAAATTCATTTCCCGCTCTTTTTGCGGGATCTCCCGTACAGCTCTCCTCGGTACCCAATACGGCAAAGCTAACATTTGCCTTGTTCAAAATCTTTACAAAAGCCTTCGTTATTTTTTTTGCCCGATCATCAAAACTTCCAGCGCAGCCCACCCAAAACAATACTTCCGGTTGCTGGCCTGCTGCAAAAAGTTCTGCCATTGTGGGTACTTTCAATTCATTTTCCATGATAACGGTAATTTCTTTATGATTCCTTGGACCAGTTAAGCCTATCCATTTGATTGAATGGCCAAGGAGCCCCATTATTTTCAATATTTCCCATCATATTATTCAAATCCGATGGCGCAGCGGATTGTTCCATGACCAAATATTGGCGCATATCCATTATTATGGACAAAGGATCAATACTAACAGGGCAGGCCTCTACACAAGCATTACACGAGGTACATGCCCAAAGCTCCTCATGTGTTATATAGTCTCCCAATAACTGTTTACCATCTGCAACGAACTCTCCCTTATTGGCATCAATATTCTTGCCAACTTCTTCCAACCTATCCCTTGTGTCCATCATAATCTTCCGTGGGGATAATTTCTTACCCGTTTGGTTGGCCGGACATTCACTGGTACATCGCCCACATTCAGTACAGGTGTAGGCGTTAAGCAGTTGTACCCATTTAAGATCCATGACATCTGAAGCTCCAAATTTTTCTGGCACAGGTGCATTCTCATCAGGGGCAGCGAAGGGATCCGCACTTGGATCCATCATTAACCTCACTTCCTTGGTCACCGCCTCTAAATTATCGAACTGACCCTTAGGTTTAAGCCTTCCAAAATAGGTGTTCGGAAACGCCAACAAAATATGTAAGTGCTTGGAATAATATAAATAATTCAGGAACATTAGAATACCAACAATATGTAACCACCATGCCGATCTTTCTATCAAAATGATGGAGGATACAGACATTTCTTGAAATAAGGGGGCAATAAACTGGCTCACAGGAAAAGCCCCTGCCTTAGTATAATGGGCCACGTCCATTTGCTGCAATTGATAATCAGAGGCATTCATGGTCAGAAAAAGTACCATCAGAACCAATTCTATATACAGAATTAAATTTCCATCCTTTTTTGGCCACCCGCTCATCTCTGGATTCAGGAATCTCTTCAACTTAATAAGGTTTCTGCGTATCCAAAAAACAACCACTGCCATAATTACCAACAAGGCAAGAATTTCAAACGATCCTATTAGAAAACTGTAAAATCCACCTAAAAAGGCAAATATCCTATGGGTGCCAAAAAGACCATCTATAATAATCTCCAGCACCTCCAGATTAATAATGATAAAACCTAGATAGACAATGATATGAAGAATCCCTGGAATAGGACGTACTACCATTTTGGTCTGTCCCAGTGCAATCCTGAACATATTGTTCCACCGTTGGGATTTATTATCACTGGTGTCTACCGCTTTGCCCAATTTTATATTTCGGGAGAGCTTTTTAATATTTTTTGCAAAAAATCCAATTCCCGCAAAAAGTACAATTGCAAAAATAATATTAGGAATATAATCCATATTGTGATTCTCTATTTTTCGGCCGGGTCTTCTTCAGGAATGGCATAATCTATTTGCTTTTTGCCAAATACGGAAACATTTACATACCTTTTTGGATTTAAGCGAAAATCTTGTAAAAGCAAATCCAGTTCCCTTGAGGCGTCTGCTAGATTGTTATAAAGTGCTTTGTCGTTAACCAATTTTCCCAAAGAACCTTCACCTCCTTCAATTTTGGCCATCATATCGTTAATGTTGCCCATAGTGAACTGTAATTTTTTTATAGTCTCACCCAAACCGGCATTGGCCAGTGTATCTGAAAGCTTGTTAAAATTATCTGTAATGACACCCAAATTACTAATGGATTTGTCAAGGTCATCCTTGTTATCCGTTAGAATTTGGTTTAGGGAATTAGCGCTGCCCTGAAAACTTTTCACCAATTGGTTCAATCCTGCAATACTTTCCCTTAAGTCCTTTTTAGTTTTTATATCCAAAATATCATTAACATTCATCAGTAGGGAATCCGCATTGGTTACCGCGCCTTCCACTTTCATTTGCAGGGGAGTCAAGCGTTGTTGTACCAATTCCGTAAGCCCCGGTCTGGTACTCGAAGGTAAGGTGTCTCCTGATTTGGCCATAACGGCATCATCAAAAACAGGCTTTATCTGTATTCCCTTTCCTCCTATAATTCCAGTATCATATAATTCCGCATTACTATTTTTGGAAAAAGAGAAGCCGTTGTCTACTGTAAAGGTTACCAAAAGATTCCCAGAGGCATCATTGAATTTAATATCATTTACCTTCCCAACGGTGAAACCATTGATAGTAACCTGCGTCCCGGATTGTAATCCTCCCACATGGTGATATACCGCATAGAAAGTCTTGCTATTATCGAAAAGAGGTGTAGATTTTAAATAACTAAAACCAAGTATGAACAAAAGGATACCCCCCAAGACTATAATACCCGTTTTTATTTCCCTAGATATTTTCAAAAGCTTTTATTTTCAGTTCCTAACAAAATTAGAAATAATTTTTAGAAGAGTGACTATTATTCGGAAACGTATTTAAGCGCTTCCGTTTCAGAAATACGAACCCCATCTTTATAGGCTACTATATAAGAAGTAGTATACCCTTTTGCATCGGCGTTGCTCTTTAAAAGTGTGGCCTGGAAATGGGAATCAGTATTGCCGTACATATAGCGGTACAAATTATTGTAAGGCTCTTTGGACAAGGTATTTAAGCCTTTAAAGTTCTCCGAGTGCAATGGAATATTTTTTGAGCTGGCAAAAATTTGTACCTTAAAAATAATGTTTTCATATTTCTTAGGCGCCTTTTCAACTACCTTCGGCTCTTCCTTCTTAATAGGCTCTTTTACTATTTCTTTGGTGGTATTATCCGTTTCATTCTTTACCACTAGTACTGTTTTGGGTATATTCTTGACTGGTTTTTGCTCTAGGACGAGTTGTTCAGATTTCTTTTCTCCTGTATTGGCCACTGCTTTTTCTGCCGCTTTCTTAACCTCCACCTTCTTTGGTTCCTGGGCAACAGGGGTATTGTTCATAGCAATCTGATCTGTCCCAGATATCATCTCGCCCTTGTAGGCTAAAATGGCATCGGCTATAGCCTTGCCCATTTCGTTATGTCCTTTTGAAGAATTTAAATAGGCGCCTTCATCCCTATTCGTTAAAAAACCGGTTTCTACCAATACGCTGGGCATAAAGGTCTGGTGAAGCACAATAAAGCCTGCTTGCTTCACTTTTCTATCGGTTCTTTTCAACTTGTTTGCAAAATTATCCTGCATCAGTTTTGCAAGATTGATGCTTTGATCCAGAAACTCTTCTTGCATAATGGTAAGACCAATAATGGATTCCGGAGAATTAATATCATAGGCCGCATATCTACTTTCATAATTATCCTCCAGATATATTACCGAGTTTTCCTTCTTTGCTATTTCAAAGTTTTGTTTATTGGCGTGCAATCCCAATACAAAGGTTCCCGCACCGTGCGCATCGGAACTATGCGAATCACAATGGACAGAAACAAACAAATCCGCATTGGCCTTGTTGGCAATTTCACCCCTACGGTACAAATCCACAAAGGTATCGTCCTTACGCGTATATATGACCTTGATATTCGGATTCCTTTCCAAAATCTCCCCTACTTTCAGAACTATCTTTAAGGCTATATTTTTTTCCAAATATCCGTTCCCCAAATTGCCAGGATCATGCCCTCCATGCCCCGCATCCAAAACAACGACAAATTTTCCGTCATTGTCATCGGTCTCCATATCTTTGCTGAAAGAAGTCAGGAAAAATGTTAAAATTATAAATGGAATAATATAAAACCGTTTCATATTCATATAACTAGAGATAATTTGATCTTTTAATTAGGTTAAATTTATCGCAATACCCTACAAGCGGAACAAAAAATATATGTAAGTTTGAACCCAAAATGTAGCTAAACCGTTACAAAAATAGGATATATAGCTTTGCAATCAAATAAACATCATGTACTTTTCGTATTGCTCCTATTATATGGTGCGTTTACTGCATCTGCCCAAGAAGATCAAATTAAGCCCCTGCCCATTGTTGCCTTTAGAGATACCATTAAAGCTCCCCTTTTACCAGATCCCAAATTACAGGATACCCTTGTAACTGATACTACAAAAGTAGACTCTTTGAACGGTAAAAAACCGCTTCTCCTGGACAAAATAAAATACAAGGCCAAGGATTATGTAAAAATGAGTCAAAAGGATCAAAAAATATATCTTTATAACGAAGCCGAACTCTATTACCAGGACACGGAATTAAAGGCTGGAATCATTATAATGGACTACGTAAAAAATGAAGTCTATGCTGGCCGTTTAAAGGATTCTTTAGGGAATTATACGCAATTACCATTTTTTAAACAGGGCACAAATGAAGTAATTCCAGACTCCATACGCTTTAACTTTGACACCCAAAAGGCGATTATTTGGAATTCCAGAACGGAACAACAGGCCGGTTTGGGTCAATTGGGCAGTGATGCAATGAAGGTCTATGCCCAGATTACCAAAAAAGAAAACGATTCCGTTTATTTCCTTAGTGAGGGCAAGTTAACAACATCCAAGGACACCGTAAATCCAGATTATTATATCCGTGTAAAAAAGGCCAAATTTGTACCCCAAAAGAAGGTAATTGCCGGGTTTAGTAACCTATATATAGCCGATGTACCCACCCCTGTGGCACTACCTTTTGCGTATTTTCCCTTGACCGTTGGCAGAACGGCAGGAGTAATGATGCCAACTTTTGGGAGCGACCCTGACAGGGGATATTTTTTACAGAACGGTGGATATTATGTTCCCATAAACGATTATGTGGATCTTACCCTTACGGGCGATCTCTATACCAATGGTAGTTATGGATTTAGAACCCAGTCCGTGTACAGTAAAAGATATAAGTATAGAGGGAATGTAAATTTTAGATATGAAAACTTGGTCACCAGTCAAAAAGGATTTAGTGACTACAGTAGATCTACCATATACAATATCCAAGTGTCGCATGCGCAAGATGCCAAAAGTAATCCTAATTCCAGGTTTCAAGCCTCGGTAAACCTTGGGAGTAGTTCTTATTACAGGAATTCCCTGTTGCAACAAAACCTGCCAAATACCCAGGTAAACAATTTATCATCCTCCATATCCTATTCAAAGACGTTTCCGGAATATCCGTCCGTAAACCTAAGTTTAACGGCCACGCATAACCAAAATACCAATACCGGGGTAGTGGATGTAACCTTGCCCACTTTACAAGCCAGTATGGAACGTATATTTCCTTTTGCTCCACGCGAGGGTATAAAAAAAGGGATCATTCAAAATGTAAACTTTCAATATAACCTCAATGCAAGAAATAGTATTTCTACTACGGAAGATGATTTCTTGACCAGTAGAATGTTCGAAAATACTCGTTTTGGAGCCAGAAACTCCATTCCCCTCAGTACCAATTTCAAAGTAGCCAAACACTTTAGTGTAAGTGTAGGTGGTTCCTATGAAGACGTTTGGGCCATTGAAACTTATGAGAGAGGCTATGACCCGGATACCAAAAGGGAAGTGGTTACAGATACCATTAATGGATTTGACCGCTTTGGTACATATAATTTTAGTGCCAGTATTGGTACCACATTATATGGTCTGGTAAACTTTGGGGAGGATAAAAAAATACAGGCCATCAGGCACGTTATGAGACCATCTGTGAGCTATGGCTATACTCCATCTTTCGATCAATATTATGACAGTTATATCGGTGCCGATGATGAATTGGAACTATATAGCAGGTTCGAAGGTACATTGAACGGCGCTCCGGGCCTAAACAAGTCCAGTTCCATGAGTTTTTCCCTGGGCAACCAATTTGAGGCAAAGGTGCGCGACAAAGATTCCACGGCCACTAAACCGAAAAAAATATCGCTTTTAAGCAATCTCAATCTCTCTACCGGATATAATTTTGAAGCAGATTCCTTGAAGCTAAGTCCTTTGAACCTTAGCGGTGGAACCAATATCCTCAACAATAAAATGGCCATTAACTTTGGTGCCAGTTTTGACCCCTATGCCATTGATAATAATGGGACCCGCATAAACACCTTCAATGTGGATAATGGCGGTAGCCTATTTAGGCTTACAACCGCAAGAGCCAACCTTAGTTACTCCCTGAGCAGTGAAACTTTTGGAAAAAAGAAAGACGAAAAGAAGGAAGATGACAAGGATGAATATGACTATGTAGCAGCAAGTGGAGGTAGGGATGACGACCTTTTTGGAAGGGCCAACGACTTTAACGAAAATAGGCCGGAAGACGAAAGGGACAAGGACTCCGAAGACGTGGAAAACCCAGTTTATGGCACAAAATTACCCTGGGATCTAAGATTGGCATATGCCGTAAATTATAGTAATTCCAATAGACAAAACACTATTGGCAGCCACTCCTTAATGTTTTCAGGAAACATTCAACTTTCCCCGAGATGGAAAATTGGAGGTTCTTCCGGTTACGATTTCAAAAACAAAGGATTTACCCTTACCCAACTTCGGTTTGAGAGGGACCTTAAAAGTTTTAGGATGAACTTTAACTGGACACCCTTTGGCACCTACAAACGCTGGTATTTCTTTATAGGAATAAAGAGCTCCATATTACAGGATCTTAAGTGGGAAAACCGGAGTAAACGGAACTAGCGTAAAATACGACAATTGGAATTTACCCTATTATTTGACCATTAATAACCAAAAGTATTCCCCTATATTCTACAACTTTATTATATCTATTTGTTCAGGCCGAAAGGGCAGTTAAAATTCATTCATCAGACAGCAGGATGGGTTAATTAATCTTATCTTTAACAATAGGAATTAAAGGGTTTCATAAACTCAAATTTATTGACAATGCCCCATTGCCATATAATCAATAAGGCATGCCGACTAAATATTATAACAGGTTTATAGTAGGGCGTTTATATCGATGCCGTAGTTAAGCACTTGTGCAATTGGCCAGAACTGTGCCTTTTATTCCAAGCCAAGAAATGTACCTAAACTGCCATACATATTACAGCCTTCGTTTTGGAACCATATCCGAGGTAGAACTCCTGGAATTGGCCAAAAAGAACCATGTAGGTCATTTGGCACTAACGGACATCAACAATACTTCAGCTGGATTAAACTTTGTGCGAAAAGCACAGGAAAAAGGCATTAAACCTATACTGGGAATCGACTTCAGAAACGGGGTAGATCCGTGCTTTATTGGTCTGGCCAAAAATAACTATGGCTACCAAGAGTTGAACAATTTCTTGTCCGAACATCTGCACCATGACAGAAAGATTAATTCCCGGGCCCCTATTTTTAACCATGCTTTCGTAATATATCCCTTCGAAAAAGTATTACTGAACAAACAGGATACTTTTTTGGAACATGAGTTTATAGGCATATCCATTAGGGATCTTAGAAGATTACCCTTTTCCAAAATAATGGATTTTAAGGATAAATTGGTAGTACAACAAGCTGTTACTTTCCGGAATAAACGCGATTTTAACGCTCACCGTCTGCTTCGAGCCATTGACAACAACATCCTCCTAAGTAAATTGCCCCAAAGCGAGGAAGCCGATCCTGAAGAGAAAATGCTTCCTATAGAGGATCTGTTAACCGCTTTTTCCGAATATCAATATATTTTGGAAAATACCGAGCGATTAATGCAGTCCTGCCAAATTTATTTTGATTTTTCAGAAAACAGGAAGCCCCAAAACCTTGTTACTTACCTTGGGGACAGAAAGAAAGATGAGGCTCTTTTGGAAGAATTGTGCCAAAAAGGCCTACCGGATAGATACAAACATACCGAAATTGGCCATGTAATCCTGGAACGCCTCCAAAAGGAATTGGACTTGATCAAGAAAATGGGATTTGTATCCTACTTTCTCATTAATTGGGATATTGTTTCCCATGCCAGAAAACAGGGCTTCTTTTATGTGGGCCGAGGAAGCGGAGCGAACAGTATAGTGGCTTATTTGCTCCACATTACCGATGTGGACCCCATTGAATTGGACTTGTATTTTGAGCGATTTATTAACCTGTACCGTGTAAATCCCCCCGATTTTGACATAGACTTTTCATGGAGGGACCGCGAGGCCATGACCCAATATATTTTTGAACGATTCCCCAACGTTTCACTCTTGGGCACCTATGTTACCTTTCAAGAAAAAGGGGTTGTACGTGAACTGGGCAAGGTGTTTGGACTGCCCAAGGAGGAAATAGATGTTCTATGCGATAAAAAATACAATGTATCGGAATTGGGCAAGGTTGCCTTGTTGGTCCTTAAATACGGTCAATTGCTTAAAGGAATGCCCAATTATTTAAGTATCCATGCCGGTGGTATCCTTATAACCGAAAAGCCCATTCATTATTTTTCTGCTACCCACCTACCGCCCAAGGGTTATCCCACCACACAGTTCGACATGGTGATAGCGGAGGATGTTGGGCTTTTTAAGTTTGATATCCTATCTCAACGCGGTCTGGCCAAAATTGAAGAGACCTTGGAAATTATAAGCTACAATCAACCGGAGAAAATAAGCAGTATAGACATCCATGATGTTACCCAGTTTAAAAATGACCCCATCATCAACAACTTGGTAAAGAGCGCCCAATGTATGGGTTGTTTTTATGTTGAATCTCCAGCCATGCGGATGTTGCTAAAGAAACTGGAGGTCGACAATTATTTGGGATTGGTAGCTGCCAGTTCCATAATACGCCCCGGAGTGGCCAAGAGTGGTATGATGAGGGAATACATATTACGCCATCGAGACCCACAACGCGCCAAGGAAAGGGCTCATTCCGTTATGCTGTCCATTATGCCAGAAACCTACGGCGTAATGGTATATCAGGAAGATGTAATTAAGGTGGCCCACTACTTTGCCGATCTCACACTTGGCGAGGCCGATGTTCTGAGACGAGGTATGAGCGGTAAGTTTCGCTCACGGGAAGAGTTCCAAAAAGTAAAGGATAAGTTTGTGGACAACTGTAGAAAGAAAGGCTATGACGATAAGCTTATTTTTGAAATATGGGACCAGGTCGCTAGTTTCGCTGGCTACGCCTTTGCCAAGGGCCATTCGGCCTCCTATGCGGTTGAAAGTTATCAGACCCTATTCCTTAAAGCGTATTACCCTTTGGAATATATGGTGGCCGTGTTAAACAATGGAGGGGGTTTCTATAGTGCCGAATTCTATATCCATGAAGCACGTATGCTAGGGGCCAAAATACATTCTCCCTGTATAAACAAGAGTTTTATGGCCACCTGCATTTATGGGAAAGAAATGTACCTAGGGTTTATGTACCTCAGGGATTTGGAAAGCAAGGTGGTAGATCAGATTATAAATGAAAGAACAACCAATGGTTTATTTTTATCATTGACAAATTTTCTGGATAGGGTCTTTATATCCATAGAACAATTGAGTATCCTTATCCGTATCGATGCCTTTGCATTTACAGGAGTAAACAAGCACGAACTCTTATGGCAAGCTCACCTATCCCTATCCAAAAACACCAAATTGGACCACCCTAAATTGTTCAATGCCAATCACCAACATTTTGAAATCCCCAAATTATACTCCACCAATTTGGAAATGGCCTTTACCCAATTGGAACTTATGGGGTTTACCCTTTGTAGTCCTTTCGATATTTTGGCGGAACCTCCCAACAACACACATGGCAAAAGAGACTTGGAATCTTATCTGGGCAAGAATATTGATATTTACGGATATCTGGTGACCGTAAAAAATACAAGGACCCATCAGGGCACCCGGATGAATTTTGCCACCTTGGTGGATCAACACGGAGAGGTTTTTGACACTGTACTTTTTCCACCTGTAGCTGCAAAATATTTCTTTAGGGGAAGAGGTATCTATCGCTTTTATGGAAAAGTGGTGAGCGAATTTGGCTTCTTAAGTATAGAGGTCATAAAAATGCAAAAACAGGATTATATTCCCGATCCAAGATATGCGGACATGAAAACAAGTGTATTGAGAAATAATTCCAATAATAAATAAAACAGGTCCCATTTGGCTGATTGGAATTGTTCATAAAATCTTAGGTATTGAATCTATTTCCGGTCATTTATCATCGGATACGAAAAAGGTTTTTAGTTTACCCGGACAATTCTTGAATGAAATTATAGATTAAAAAAACTAACCCAACACCAAGTTTTATTAAGTTAATTTCGCGAGGGCATTCCTATAAAAAGTATTTTCACTAGATTCGATGTCACTAAATAACCCAAACATTAAAATCAAAAAAAATTACCATGTCTTGTTTTTGTAACCCGTCCGGCCTATGAGGAAGCGTATAGAAGCAATATTAAAACAGGATATCCCTTATATGGATTCCACAAGGAGCAAACTTCTATTGATTGGCTTTATTAGCCTGTATTCCTTTATTTTCATAAATATATATGCCCCTTACAACATCAACAAATGGGGCGAAAATTATTATTGGGAGTTTATCTTAATAGGTCTTAGTGTTTTTATTTTCACCCAGTTTGTATTGCGTACCCTATTTGGACCCAAAAGATTTAAAATCTATAGTTTACTCCCTTGGGGCCTAATGGAGATGGGATTAATGGCCGTTATATTTGAGCTTACCTATAGTCCGCCAATGCGAACACTTCAAGAGCAAATTTCGGAATTCCTACTAACCTTTTGGCAAATAGGTCTTGTAGTGGTGGTACCCTATACACTGTTTTTATGGTATGCCCAGATCAATCAAAAAATATCCTCGTTTAAAGAAGAAATCCAATTCAATACAAAAGGTACAAATGGTGAGGGAATCGGTGAATTGTTGATTTTGAACGGAGAAAACAACAAGGTGGTATTAGCCATTAAATATAATCAGTTGCTATATATCAAATCCGCAGGAAATTATCTGGAACTCTTTTATTTCACTGGAGAAAAAATCAACAAAGAACTCATAAGAATGAGTTTCAAGGAATTGGAGGATATCATCAAGGACACTAAGGTAATTCGCATCCATAGGTCCTATATGGTAAATACCATACACATCAGCACTGCAAAGAAAACTAAAAAGGGATATACCCTTGGTATCCAATATATCCCAGAAGAAAAAATTCCCGTTTCGTTTGGTTATAAGACCGATTTCGAAAAAGCCCTCCAACTAATAAAAATGTCCCATTAATCCCAAATAGGGATATTTCATCACAAAGTACCAAAGACATAATGGGTTGTTGAAACACCATTGTTAATTTGTGTCAATATAGAGTATTTGACTGCCTGGTGGGCAGGATTTTTCACTTATACTTTATATGAATGTTATGGAATAACCAAAAGATAATACAAGATCTGGTGGAAAAAGGCAGGGTCATATTAAAAGTAATTATATCGGTAGCGGTTCTAGGAATCATGGCGGGCGTATTTTTTGCCGGCCAAAGACCTACTGCCTACTATCCGGTTCCTCTTTTAAAAAGCAGTTGCCCTCCCGGATTTAAGCTTAATGAAAATAATGAGTGTATTGCCAAAAATCTCTATAGTCAATATGCCACGACCAACAAGGCCGGTGTAGGAGGGTTAAAATCGGCCTTACCAGAAATTAGGGATGGTTTTTCTCCCCAAGAAATTGATTTGGGAAGGTATTTATTTTTTGATCCCGCTCTTTCTGCCGACCAAACCGTTTCCTGTGCAACGTGCCATGATCCCGATAAAGGATTAGGCGATGGATTAGCAACTAGCCAGGGTAAGGATGGGCATAAATTAAAAAGAGCGGCACCTTCCCTATATAACGTAGGCTATTTAAAAAAACTCTTTTGGGACGGTCGAGCCACTTCTTTGGAAGAGCAAATGCTGGAACCATTGTTCTCCAAGGATGAAATGGGAAATACTCCGGAAAACTTACTCAATACTATAAATGAAATTGAAAATTACAGAAAATTATTTGCGGAAGCATATCCCAAAAGGGATGGTGACCAACCAATTGCTCTCAATGAAATTACCAAGGCCATTGCGGCTTTCCAATCTTCCTTGGTTTCCCTTAACAGTAAATATGACCAATATGCACATGGTTATGACGAAGCGTTGAATAAAAACGAAATTGAAGGATTAAATATATTTAGGTCGTTCGTAGCCCGATGTGCAGAATGCCATACCCCTCCCCTATTTACAAATCAACAATTTGCTGTAATTGGCAGCCCCGAACCAGATGGTTTACCATTGGATCCCGGGGCCGAAATCCCCTTTAATGACAAAAGCCTAAGAGGGGCATTTAAGGTCCCCAGTCTTAGGAATATAGCCCAAACTGCCCCTTATATGCACTCTGGAAGATTCAAAACCCTGCGGGAAACCGTTCAATTTTATACAGACGGTAGAGGGCATGCCGTACCTGAGGGGGAAAACCTGTTAATTCACTGGCATATATGGGAACCCAATTTAACCGATTACGAATTGGACCGCCTAGTGGATTTTCTTAAAACCTTGACCGATGAATCGTTTAAACCCAAAACACCGGAGGTCCTGCCTTCCGGACTTAAAATATCAACCTAAAAAATAACAGTTAAGAAATGAAGAAAAAATCGCCTTTTATTAAAATTATCACCTCTATTTTGCTCCTAGGAATAGGTGTATTCATTGGAAAATCTTTCTTTGGACCAAAAAATGTGGAGACTGTTCCCATACCATCCACCATAAAATATAGAAATGCAGGGCTTAGTAACGACACTACACAAGTAGCTTCCGCTCAAGAATTTACTGGAAGGATCATTGAAGTCAAAAAAGGCTCATCCATTCAAAATGCCGTAAAAGAGGCTAGTCCGGGAGATCTAATTCGTGTTTACCCTGGAACGTATTCAGAGAACGTATATATTGACAAGGACAATATTAGCATGCAGGGAGTGGTAATCAACGGAGAATGGCCAACCTTGGACGGCAAAAAGGAAATAAACGATGCCTTCCTATATTCGGGAAATGGAATTCTAATTGAAAATTTTAAAATAATAAACTACAAGGGCAATGGCATAATGGGCCAAGCCGGTAACAATTTTATAATACGTAACAACTGGATTATAGATACTGGTGTTTATGGCATATTTCCACAGTATGGCAAAAACGGATTGGTGGAGCATAATGTACTAAGCAAAATTGCGGATGCCGCCATATATATTGGAATGTGCGATAATGTTGACGTTTTACATAACGAGGTATTCGACAACGTTGCGGGTATTGAAATTGAAAATTCCAGGCACTGTTTGGTAGAAAACAATTATGCGCACAACAATACAGGGGGACTACTTGCCTTTGTAACACCGGGATTGCCTATTAAAACAACCTTTGATGTAATCTTGCGCAACAATTTTGTGGTTAACAACAACCACGAAAACTTCGGTGCCCCTGGATCAACGGTTTCCGGAATTCCGCCGGGCACGGGTATTTTAATCATGGCCGCCGATGATGTAATTGTGGAAAACAATATCATAACTGGTAATAACAATACAGGAATTACCATTGTAGACCTTGCTACGGGCGACCCTAAAGCCAATGACCCCAATTCTGAAGGAAATCCGGACAGGGTGGTTATTCTAGACAATATCATGTTCGACAATGGGAATGCCCCAACAGGTGAATTAAAGGCGGTAATGCTTACCCAAATGGAAACCAAAGGGCCTGATATTTTTGCATATGGAGGTGGAACCGGAAGTACTATCAGGGACAAGAACAGGTATAGGACCTTTGGTTTGGATAATTACGGAATGGCACAAATAACCGATACCAAAGATATACCAACCATGATGACCCCGTCTCCGGTACCGCCAAGATCGGTTTCCGCTGAAGAATTGGGCGAGCTTACCTATTACGGCGTCTGCGCCGGTTGTCATGCCTTTGGCACTAGATTGATAGGTCCACCAACAGAAATCCTTCAGGCAATTCACCAGAATAACCCCCAGGGTATAGTAGACTATATCACTGCTCCCAAGAACCTGAGGGAAGATTATCCGGAAATGCCGCCCCAAGATTATTTATCGGAAGAAGCCAAAATGGCCGTAGCCGAATATATCCTGGAATTGAAGCATTGAACCAAGGACAGCCGCTCCATGAAAACAAGGCCATTTTTAAATAAATATGAAATCATTCCTACATTAAAGTTCGAAGTCAATACAAATTAAAGGGATTGCCATGGTTTGAATATTCATTTTCATTTTGAAGTGATTTAAAACAAAATTTTATAATATCCCCAAATGGATAAGTTTGGGGATGTTTTTTATATTAATTTAATGCCATGAACGTATTAGGAAAACAGCGCGATTTTTTTATAAGGCAAAAGACCAAGGATGTTTTTTTCCGAAAAGAGGCCTTAAAGCGGTTGCAAAAAGAAATAATTGTGCGTGAGGATGATATTGCAGAGGCCATTTACAAAGATTTCAAAAAACCCAAGTTTGAGACCTTGGCAGCGGAAACGCAATTTGTTTTGGCGGAATTAAAATTGACGTTAAAAAATATTGACCATTGGGCCGCCCCTGAGAGAAAATCTGCCTCCTTAATGAATTGGCCCTCTTCGGATTGGATATATAGGGAACCCTATGGTGCAGTACTAATTATTGCACCATGGAACTATCCCTTTCAGTTGGCATTTGCACCTATGATCGCAGCTGTGGCCGCGGGAAATACAGTTGTAGTAAAACCCTCCGAAGTAACACCCCATACGGCATCGATCATCTCGGAAATTGTCAGCGCGGTTTTTGTAACGGAACATGTTACCGTTGTGGAAGGCGGTGTGGAAGTTTCCCAAGAACTTTTGGCGGAAAAATGGGATTACATTTTTTTTACCGGTAGTAGCCGTGTTGGGCAAATAGTGTATGAATCTGCCGCAAAGCACCTAACGCCCGTAACCTTGGAACTGGGAGGTAAAAATCCCACCATAGTGGATGAAACTGCCTCTATTAAGCTCGCCGCCAAACGAATTGTTTGGGGCAAATTTTTAAACGCCGGTCAAACATGCATTGCTACGGATTATATACTTGTTCATAAAAATGTGAAGGACAAACTTGTGGACGCACTAAAACAAAATATTAGTAAGTGCTACGGAGAAAATATTGAACAGTCTCCAGATTTTTCGAGAACGGTAAGCAAAAGCCATTATAATGGTCTAAAAGAAATGCTTGTTCGCGAAGAAATACTTTTTGGCGGCGATAGCAATGATGAAGATAATTATCTGGCCCCTACCCTGATCAATGAGCCGAACTTGGATAGTAAATTGATGCATGGCGAAATTTTCGGACCTATTCTCCCCATTATTGCCTACGAAAATGAAGATGATATAGAGAAGCATTTAACCATTTATGGAAAACCTTTGGCTACTTATATATTCTCCAACCGAAAATCCTTCCAAAAAAAAATAATCAATAGGTATAGTTTCGGTGGGGGAGCTATTAACGATACTGTAATTCAAATCACCAATAAAAATCTCCCATTCGGGGGAGTTGGCGCTAGTGGAATAGGGGCCTATCACGGCAAACGATCGTTTGACCTTTTTTCACATCAAAAAGCAATAGTTAAAAAAGCGAATTGGTTGGATGCACCACTTAGATATCCACCTTACAACCTACCCATGAAGTTGGTTAAGAAAATAAAATATCTGTTTTAAGTAATTTAGCAGGCAAACCGTTGAGGCAAGCCCTTTGCAGTTTGTTTGCGACAGGACCGTGTAGTTCGTCTACACTAGAGATTCTTGGGTTCTGTGTTTGGTCTTTGCAACCTTATTTTGCAGTATATGACGGGACATATTTTTAACAATCTATTAACGATTATTATTTATACCTTCGAATTGGCAAACAGATAAACTAGAGTTTTGGCCAGTGCCTTTACTCTTTTAATCCCATGCCGGTACATAATTCGGTTTTCTCCTATGCACATAGCATCTATATAATATTTCATTTAGTAAGTGCCATCCGGCCTTATAGAAATAAAAATGGGCAACTGCACCATTCAAAAGTCTTAATTCCTCCAATAGTCAATTCAGCGAGGATATAAAATCTTATAAACAAAAGAATAATTTGCAATAATTAATTCCCTGACCCCACTCAGGCCAAACTGAAAATGTTATGAGAACAAACAATAGATTTTCAAAAGTTCTATCATGCTAATTACAACCCTTTTCTTTATTGCCGGCTATATGATCATAGCCCTAGAGCATGTTGTTAAAATTGATAAGGCGGCGACTGCCCTGTTTATAGGAGTAGTATTATGGGTCATTGTTGCCCATACGGGAGTGGATTTTTCAGAAACCATAATAAGTCTTAAGGAACATTTTGAAGAAATCGCCGAAATTCTCTTCTTTCTTCTTGGAGCAATGACTATAGTTGAATTAATAGACATTCACAACGGTTTTGAAATTATCCTTAGAGTCATAAAGACCCGAAGCATGTTAGTGCTACTATGGGTACTTTGTTTACTCACCTTTATACTTTCTGCTGTATTGGACAACCTCACCACTACCATAGTAATGATGGCCATTTTAAGAAAATTTTTGACCAGCAAGTCGGATCTCTGGTATTTTGCCGGGTTTATCATCATTGCAGCCAATGCAGGTGGGGCTTGGTCTCCCATTGGCGATGTCACCACAATTATGCTTTGGAATGGCGGTCAAGTTTCTACAAACTCGATAATTACCGAGGTATTTCTACCTAGTTTAGCCTGTTTATTGGTTCCTTTACTAATTGCCTCTTATAGTTTTAAGGGTAAAACTATTGAGGCAGAGCTGCCCTCTGCCCCTAAGATTCAACAGATAAGTCCCAGAGAAAGTAATTTTATACTGCTTTTGGGAGTAGGCCTACTTTTGATGGTACCCGTTTTTAAAGGCATTACCCATTTACCGCCTTTTTTGGGTATGCTATTCAGCTTATGTGTTTTGTGGCTAATCACGGAAATACTGCATAAAAATAAGCCTATTGAACTAAAGCACCATTTATCCGTTGCTACTACGGTTCAAAGAATTGATACCCCAAGTATTCTTTTCTTTTTGGGAATCCTATTGGCGGTCGCTGCCATTGAAACCAATGGCTCCCTAGAGTTTATGGGAGGTGCCTTGGAAACCACCTTTAATGATTTTCATATTACCAATACCTTATTGGGGCTTTTATCCTCCTTAATAGACAACGTACCATTGGTGGCAGGTGCCATGGGCATGTACTCCATGGAGACCTTTCCCCAAGATCATGAATTCTGGACATTTTTGGCCTATTGTGCGGGTACGGGCGGTAGTGTACTTATTATAGGATCTGCCGCTGGGGTGGCTGCCATGGGCATTTTGAAAATAGATTTTTTATGGTACTTACGCCGTATAGCCTGGTTGGCCTTAATCGGTTACTTTTCAGGTATCCTGGTATTTATTTTAATTAATTAACGTGAGTTCGATATGTATTTTATTTAAAATCAGTTGTTTATATGACATCTGTCCGGTGGAGCGGAGTCGAGACCTCATTGTAAATACATTACAGTAAAATAACCTCTCGACTCCGCTCGAGGGGACCGTAGCATTTATTATAACTTACATTAAATCAATGTATTGATAATATT